>Ga0081455_10000064_pt1 | contig 115735 bp, 104 predicted proteins | sample TabmetS3T2R1_FD_70207 | JGI IMG/M metagenome (GOLD analysis project Ga0081455, IMG submission 70207) | Tabebuia heterophylla rhizosphere microbial communities from the University of Puerto Rico - S3T2R1 | ecosystem: Host-associated > Plants > Roots > Rhizosphere ... | reverse complement strand
GGCCCGGCGCTTTCGTTTGCGAAGCGCCACCGACAACAGGATCAGCAACAGGCCGACGGCCAGCGACGCTGCGGCCGCCGACCGCACGGTCGATCCGCCGACCACGTCGGCCACCGAGCGGAGCTCGGAGAGCCGCGAGCGAGGGTCGCGCAGCAGCACCGAGAGCACGTCGACGACACCGGCGAGCAGGACGAGGAACGACACGAGGTTGGGCACCCAGCGACGGAGTTCGGTGTCCGCCGCCTGCAACGACCGTTCGGTTCGGGCTCGCCGGGCCAGCGCGGTCGAGGTATCCGAATGCGCCGTACGCCGCCGGCGCCACGTCACGGTCGGCCGGGCGTTCACCGGCTTCAGGTTCTGATTGCGTCCGCTCATCGCCCCTACCGGACCTCGGTCACGAACCGCGAAGGATCAAGCCCATGGCTTCCGCGCGAGTCGCCGAGGATGTCTGGAGCAAACCGCGGACCGCGGACGTGACGGTACGCGACCCGGGCTTGCGGACGCCTCGCATCGACATGCAGAGATGTTCGGCCTCCACCACGACGATGACGCCCCGCGGATTCAAACCCTCGACCAGCGCGTCGGCGACCTGGCTGGTCAACCGCTCCTGGACCTGAGGGCGTTTCGCGTACAGGTCGACGAGGCGGGCGAGCTTCGACAACCCGGTGATCTGTCCCGACTCGTTCGGGATGTACCCCACGTGCGCGACGCCGTGCCACGGCACCAGATGGTGCTCGCACATCGAGTACAGCGGAATCTCCCGGACGATGACCATCTCTTCGTGGCCCTCGTCGAAAACGGTCGTCAGGACCTTCTGCGGGTCGCTGCGCAAGCCGGAGAATATCTCCTCGTAGGACCGGGCGACCCGCGCCGGGGTCTCGCGCAGACCCTCCCGGTCGGGATCCTCACCGATCGCGACGAGGATCTCGCGAACCGCAGCTTCGATGCGAGCCCGATCGACACGATTCACCGGCTGCGACGACCCGCCGGCGGAGGCGTATGCGGTCTCCGAAGCCGCCTTCGAGCGGTGGTTTTGATCCGCGGACGAAATGCTCACCACAGCCGGTTACGCGCCGGGCTCGGTGCTCGGGTTGGAGCTCGGACGCTTCCCCCGTGGCGTCCGGGCCTGTCCGTCCGCTTTCGTGTCCCTCGACGGGCCGGTGCCCTTCCGCTTCGCGGACTGTTCGGCCGCCCGGTCGCCCGGCGACTCCGCCGTGCGGTTCACGCTGCTGCTGCGCGACGGCGCCCGGCGAGGCCGAGGCTGCGTGCCGGTCACTCCGTCCGCGCCGGCTCCGTTCCCGCCGCTTCCCGCACCGTTCCCGCTGCCGTTCCCACCGCGGCCCCGACCGGGCTTCACGAGGGCCGCGACATCGGCCGGAGTGAGCAGGGCGAGTTCGGCCGGGGTGAGCACCGGCGGAACGTCGGACGGCTGCCGCTTCGGGTTCGTCACGGCGAAGTCGCGGGCGGGGCGCTTCTTGACCGGCGCGAAGATCTCGAGCACCTCTTCCTTGCCCAGCGTCTCCTTGTCCAGAAGCTTGAGCACGAGGTCGTCCAGCACGTCGCGGTACTGGCTGAGAATCTCGAACGCCTCGTCGTGGGCCGCCTCGATGAGCCCCCGCACCTCTTCGTCGATCTCGGCCGCGACCTCTTCGGAGTAGTCCCGCTGGTGGCCCATGTCACGGCCGAGGAACACCTCGCCGGACTCCTGGCCGAACTTCAGCGCACCGAGCCGGTTGCTCATGCCGTAACTGGTCACCATCGCCCGCGCGGTGGCGGTCGCCTGCTCGATGTCGTTCGCGGCGCCCGTCGTCGGCTCGTGGAACACGAGTTCCTCGGCGGCCCGGCCGCCGAGTGCGTACGCCAGCCGGTCGAGCAGCTCGGAGCGGGTCTGGGAGTAGCGGTCCTCCTCCGGCAGCACCATGGTGTAGCCGAGCGCACGGCCCCGCGGCAGGATCGTGATCTTGTGCACCGGGTCGGTGTTGGGAAGCGCGTGCGCGACCAGCGCGTGCCCACCTTCGTGGTACGCGGTGACCTTGCGCTCCTTGTCGCTCATCACCCGGGTCCGGCGCTGTGGGCCGGCCATCACGCGGTCGATCGACTCCTCCATCGTCGCGGCGGTGACCTGCTGGCCACCCTGCCGCGCGGTCAGCAGCGCCGCCTCGTTGATCACGTTCGCCAGGTCGGCGCCGGTGAACCCGGGGGTACGCCGGGCGATGACCATCAGGTCGACGTCCTTGCCGATCGGCTTGCCCTTCGCGTGCACGTCCAGGATCGCCTTGCGTCCCAGCAGGTCCGGCCGGTCGACGGCGATCTGCCGGTCGAAGCGGCCGGGTCGCAGCAGGGCCGGGTCGAGGATGTCCGGCCGGTTCGTGGCGGCGATCAGGATGACGCCGCCCTTCACGTCGAAACCGTCCATCTCCACCAGCAACTGGTTCAGCGTCTGCTCGCGCTCGTCGTGACCACCGCCGAGGCCGGCTCCGCGGTGCCGGCCGACGGCGTCGATCTCGTCCACGAACACGATCGCCGGGGCGTTCGCCTTCGCCTGCTCGAACAGGTCGCGAACACGACTGGCGCCGACACCGACGAACATCTCGACGAAATCCGAACCGGAGATCGAGTAGAACGGCACCCCCGCCTCACCGGCGACCGCCCGGGCGAGCAGCGTCTTGCCGGTGCCGGGCGGACCGTAGAGCAGGACGCCCTTCGGGATCTTCGCCCCGATCGCCTGGAACTTGGCCGGGCTCTCCAGGAACTCCTTGATCTCGTGCAGTTCCTCGATGGCCTCGTCGGCTCCGGCCACGTCCGCGAACGTCGTCTTCGGGGTGTCCTTGCTGACCAGCCGGGCCTTCGACTTCCCGAACTGCATGACCCGGGAGCCGCCGCCCTGCATCTGGTTGACGAAGAAGATGAAGATGCCGATCAGCAGCAGGAAAGGCAGGAACGACAAGAAGATGCTCAGCAGGGTGCTGCGCTGGCTGATCGTGGTCTTGAGGCTCGTCGCGGCGGTGCCCGTCGGCCGGTCGGCGTTCGCCTCCGTCACCAGCGACACGAGCTCACGGCCGTACTGGTCGGGGTACTGCGCACTCTGCTTCGGCTTGTCCGTCTTGACGTCCGAACGGAGCTTGACCTCGACCCGCTGTTCCTTGTCGTGCAGGGTGACCTGATCGACCTGGTGGTTGGCGACCTCGGATTCGATCTGGGTGAGGTCGACCGACTTGTACGCGCTGGGCCGCGACACGACCTGACTCAGGACGACGACGGCCACGATGATCGCCAGGAGCCACGCGATCGGGCCACGTGCGAGGCGCTTGAGATCCATCGTTCTGGGGCGCAGGGTGGCGCCCCGTCCTCCCTACGATCTCACCCGGCCACCGGCGACGGATTGCGGTGGCTCGTGGTCCCAGTCTCGATGTCCTACGAGGTCTTGCGGGTTGTTCTTGCCGTCACTCACCGACGCACGCCCGACGACCGGACGACCGCACGCGAATGCACCCTCAAGGCTAACACCGCCACCCCGGCGGCCACTCCCGAAACCAGGAGTTCACGGGACGCTCAGACGCCGACGCGGCGGGTGGAACCGCTCGACTCAGGCGTCCGGATCGAAGAGCCCGATGTACGGCAGTCCGCGGAACCGCTCCCCCACGTCGAGCCCGTAACCGACGACGAATTCCGGACCGACCTCGAAGCCGACGTACCGAAGCGGGGCCTTCACCTTCACCGCGTCCGGCTTGCGAAGCAACGTGCAGATCTCCAGCGACGCCGGCCGCCGGGCCTGCAGGTTACGGACCAACCAGGAGAGGGTCCGGCCCGAGTCGACGACGTCCTCGACGATCAACACGTGCTGCCCGGACACGTCCCGGTCGAGGTCCTTGAGGATCCGGACCACACCGGAGGACGACGTCGCACCGCCGTACGACGACACGGCCATGAACTCGATGCTGGCCGCCACCTTCAGGGCGCGAGCCAGATCGGCGACGATCATCAAGGCGCCTTTCAGCACCGCGACGATGACGATCTCGTGGCCGGCGTGGTTCGCGTCGATCTCCGCGGCCAGCCCCTTGATCCGGGCGGCGATCTCCGCCTCGGAGATGAGCACCCGCACGACCCCCACGGGCAGACCTTCGGCGACTCCCAGGTCCGAGGTCGACGGCGCGGACGGCGTCACCCTGGCTCCTCCGTCGCGACCCCCAGGTCGGCACCCCCGGACATCGAACGCGGATTCGGCGTACCAGGCACGAGCTCGATCCTGCCAGACACCCGCCGGGCGGCACGCCCCCCCGGAAGCGAGACCACCCCTTGGCCTCGCCAACGGGCGACCAACGCGTCGAGCGCGTCGACCTGGACGGCGTTCGACCCCGGTGCCCAGCGCCGCAACACCCTCCGCCGTAGCGCCGGAGGCAACGCGGCCAGACCCGCCACGTCAAGCGATCCGTCGACGCCGGTCACTTCGTCGACGGAGATCGCCGCCCACTCGTCGAGCAGGTCGGCGTCGTCCCGCAGCAGCCGCGCGGTCCGGGCGAGATTCGCGGTCAGGTCGCGCCCCAACGCGTTCTGCAGCGCCGGCAAGGCCTCGTGCCGTAGCCGGATGCGGGCGAACGCCGGATCGCGGTTCGCCGGATCCTCGTCGAACTCGAGCCCGAGTTCCAGACACGATCTGCGAACGACCGACCGGGGCAGTCCCAGCAGCGGGCGGCGGTAGATGCCTCTGACCGCCGGCATCCCGGCCAGGCTCCGCGCCCCGCTTCCACGAGCGAGACCGAGGAGCACCGTCTCGGCCTGGTCGTCGCGGGTGTGGCCCAGCAACACGACCGCGCACCCGTGCCGGTCGGCGCCGGCCGCCAGCGCGGCGTACCGGGCGTCGCGGGCGGCAGCCTCGCTCCGGTCGCTCGGCGCGTCGAGCACCTCGGCCGCGGCGCCGAGCGCCGTCGCGCGGTCCGCCGCACGCCGGGCGGCCGCGGCGCTCCCCGAATGCCAATGCTGGTCCGCGACCAACGCCGTGATCTGCCCCGGACGTTCGAAGCAGGCCGCGGCCAACAACGCGGTGGAGTCCGGACCACCCGAGAACGCGACCGAGATCGGCTGCGGCACCACGCCGGCGAGGTTGTCGCGGACCGCGCTGCGGACCGCCGCGACGGCCGGATGAGGGCCGGTCACCGGCAGCGAACGTGCGGGCAGGTCATCCGCGCTGCCCTCAGGCGCGGGCCGCGGCGGTCCGAGCCAGCCACGTCTGCGGTGCGGCCAGCTCGGTCGACGTCGGGAGGAACTCGGGCCCGGCGAAGGCCCGGCGCATCGCATCGGGCCCGCCGGCCTCGGTCACCGCCCGGCAGAACGCGCCGCCGACGCGGTACTGAGCGAGCTTCGCGTCGAGACCGAGAATCTTCCGCCAGGCGCGCTCGACCGGTGATCCCCGCTCCCGTCGACGCTTCTCGAAGCGCCGGCGGATCAGACCGACGGTGGGGATGACCTCCGGTCCGACCGCATCCATGACCTGGTCCGCATGGCCCTCCAGCAACGTCATCAGCGCCTGGATCTCGGCGACGACCGCCCTTTGCTCGGGCGACTGCAACATCGCCAACGGGGTGGAACCGAGCCCGTCGTCGTCGCCAGGATCGCGCTCCTCGACACGTCGATCCCGAGCGGCCGCCCGAAGCCGGCTGACGACGGCACGGGGATCGAGATCGACGGCGTCGGCGAATCGCGCGACGAGCTTCTCGAGATGGGCTCCCAACCAGGGTGCGGCGGTGAACTGGACCTGATGCGTCTGCTCGTGGACGCAGACCCACATCCGGAAATCCCGCGGATCGGCACCGAGACGGCGCTGCACCTCGACGATGTTCGGTGCGACCAGCAGCAGCCGACCGTCACCCGCCTCCGGCGGGAGGAACGTCTCGTATTGCCCGAGTACCCGGCTCGCCAGGAACGCCAGGACCGTCCCGAGTTCGGCCCCGGTGACGGCCCGGCCGGCCCGGGTGGCGGCGTCCGAGACAGCCCTACTCGCACCCGCGCCGAACGAACTCGCCGGCGGATTCGCCGACCTCCGCTCCGCCCTGCGCTCGCCCAAGCGAGCCGCCAGCGGGCCGAGCGTGCGCCGCATGCCCTCGACGTTGTACGCGGCCCAGGTCGCCCGATCGACGACCTCGACGGAAGTGCGCAGCACCGGATCAGGTTCCAGGCCGGTGTAGGCCACGACGTGGGCGTGCGCCTCCGCGGCGAGGCGCTGTAGCTCCCGGACGATCTCGACCGCTTCGGTGCTGGTCGTCTGCGGGCCTACCCGGACGATGCGGCGCGCGGTCGACGCGGCGAGGTCCCAGTCGACGAGGTCCACCCCACGAGCGTACGGGGCGGCGACCGGGTCCGCCGGGCAGGCCGACGGGAAGCGGAACCGACGCCGGACTCGTCCTACAAGTTCCCCAGCGCGGTCGCGGCGACGTCGAGCGCGCTCTCCGCGGCCGCGGTCGAACGCACCCCGTTCGCCATCCAGACGAACAACAGCTGGCGGCCCGACGAGTCCACGACCGACCCGGCGAGGCTCGAGACGCCCGTGAGCCGACCGGTTTTCGCCCGGACGAGCCCACCGCCCGGCAACGCCGCGGGGGCCCGGAACCGGGGCACCAAGGTTCCGTCGAACGCCGCCACCGCAAGCCGATCCACCAGCGGCCGCAGCGCTTCCCGACCCCCGCTGGCCGCAGGAGCGGCAGCCAGCCGAAGTAGCGCCGCGATCGTGCTCGGCGGGATTCGATCGGCGTGCGACAACCCGCTCGCGTCGGAGAGTTCCACCCCCTCGACCGGAATGCCCAGGCTTCCCACCACCGACTTCACCGCCGCCGCGGCCCCCGCGAACGTCGGTGGAAAGCCCTGGTGAAGCGCGATCCGGCGCCCGAGGGACTCGGCCATGTCGTTGTCGCTGTTCTGCAACAACTCCTCGACCTCGGCAAGCACCGGGGTCCCCGCGACCGACGCCAACGTCCGCGCGGAGGCGGGCGCCTGCCCGACGACGATCGGGCCGGAGACCGCGACACCGTCTTGGGCGAGAGCGGTGCGAAACGCCGTCGCGGCCTGCCGACGGGGGTCGGCGCTCCGATTGCGGATCGTCGCCAATCCCGCCTCGTCCACGCCGAGCGCGGTGACCGGCGCGACGGATCCACCGGCGACGTACGACGGATCCCAGCTGGAAGCGGTCGTCGACCCGCCGAACAACGAACCGTCGGCGACGATCCGGCCGTCGACGCGGGTGATCCCGGCGGCTTTCAACGACGCGACCAGCTGGTCGAGACTGGCACGTGCCGGCCACGCGGCGGACCCGTCGGCCGCCAGGAGCACATCTCCGCCACCCCTGAGAACCAGATCCCCCGCAAGGCGGCCGCCGGCGACCGTGCCGGTCGTCAGCACGGAGGTCACCGGCCGATCCTCGGGACCCAACGCGACGAGCGCGGCCGCAGCGGTCAGCAGTTTCGTCACGCTCGCCGGCGCCAACGCGACATCAGGATGGGCGCTCCACAACACGGCTCCGGTCGTCGCGTCGAGGACCACGCCGCCGACCGGCGCACCGAACGCCGGGTCGGACAGTGCCGACGAGATCGCCGCCGTCACCGCCGACGGGGAGGGAGTCGGCGCGTTGACGTCGAGCCCCTCCACCATCGCCTGTGAAGCCGACGGGGGTGACGCGGTCGCGGATGGCGGCGGCGGGTCAGCCGGTTCCGTCGGCTTCGCGACCGCGGAAGGCCCGGTCCACAACGAACCGGCGACGAGGACCGCGGCCGTCGTGAGGGTGACTCGCCGGCCGACCCGGCGAAGTCCGGTGGGCCGGCCCGCCAGCCGGAGGGTACGCCCAGCGGTTCGCATCGTCGTCGACATGAGGAGGGCAGCGTACGAGACCCGGCTATTCGTGACCTGACTCACCTCTGCGAGAATTCCGGGGTGGAATTCGACGTCGTCATCGAGGTCCCGAAGGGGCAACGCAACAAGTACGAAGTGGACCATGCAACCGGCCGGATCCGTTTGGACCGCATGCTGTTCACCTCCACCCGTTATCCGGCGGACTACGGCTTCGTGGAAAACACCCTCGGCGGTGACGGTGATCCGCTCGATGCCCTCGTCATCGTCGAGGAACCCACGTTTCCCGGATGCCTGATCCTTTGTCGCACGATCGGCATGTTCCGGATGACCGACGAAGCGGGTCCGGACGAGAAGTTGCTGTGCGTCCCGGCGAAGGACCCGCGGCACGAGCACCTGCGCGACATCCATCACGTCCCCGAGTTCGACCGGCTGGAAATCCAGCACTTCTTCGAGGTCTACAAAGACCTCGAACCCGGGAAGTCGGTCGAGGGCGCGTCCTGGGTCGGCCGCGCGGCCGCCGAGGCGGAGGTCAAGAAGTCCTACGAGCGCCTCAAGGACCACGAGCGGAAGGCTGAGGAAGCCAAGGCGGTGGCGGCGGCGAAACCGGCCCGCCGGGCGTCCGACAAGTCGGCCTGATCCGCCGGGATTTCCGGACCGTCCGACACTCCTCGTGGGACCGGGGATTTGTCCGAGGACCGTCATACGGTCGACCCATGCGCCTGCTGCACACCTCCGACTGGCACCTCGGTCGGTCGTTGCATCGCGCGGACCTCAGCGAGGCGCAGGAACGTTTCGTCGACCACCTCGTCGACCTGGTCCGGGCCGAGGCGGTCGACGCGGTGCTCGTCGCCGGCGACGTCTACGACCGGGCGATCCCGCCATTGGCGTCGATCGGCCTCTTCGAGGACGCGTTGCTACGGCTGCGCGACACCGGCGCGACGGTCGTCGCCATCTCGGGCAACCACGACAGCCCGCAACGCCTCGGGGTCAACGGTTCCCTGCTGGCGAAGTCGGGCGTGCACCTGCGAACGCGGCTCACCGACGTCGCACGACCGATCCTGCTCACCGACCGGAACTCCGAAGACGAGGTCGCGGTCTACGCGTTGCCCTATCTCGAGCCGGACGCGGTGCGGGCCGAACTCGCGGCCGCGTGCGGCCGCGAGGTGACGCGGTCGCACGCCGATGTCGTCGGTACGGCGCTCGCTCTCTCGGCGGCGGATCGAGCGGGTCGAGATCCCGCTCGCACCGTCCTGCTCGCGCACGGTTGGGTGACCGGTGCGCAGCCGAGCGAAAGCGAACGGGACATCAGCGTCGGCGGCGTCGGCGCCGTTCCGGCGTCCCTTTTCGAGGGTTTCGGATATGCCGCGTTCGGCCATCTGCACCGGCCGCAGCGGATCACCGAACGCCTGCGGTACAGCGGATCCGCGTTGCCGTATTCGTTCTCCGAGGCCGACCAGCAGAAGGGCTCGTGGCTGGTCGACCTTGCGGCCCCCGCATCCGCGGTGTTCGTCCCGACGCCGACGCAACGGCGGCTCACCTGCCTGCGCGGAGAGTTGGACGAGTTGCTGAGCTCCCGCGAACACGTCGACCGGGAAGGTGACTACCTGGCGATCACGCTGACCGACGTCGTACGGCCGGTGGGCGCGATGGAGCGACTCCGGGTCCGGTTCCCCGACGTCCTGATGCTGAGTTGGGAGCCGGCCAGCTTCGAAAAGAACGCACCCTCGTCCTACCGCGACCTGGTTCGCGGCCGCTCGGATCTGGACGTCGCACTCGATTTCGTCGAGCACGTACGCAATGCCCCGGCCGACCCGGCCGAACGGGACCTCCTCGACCAGGCGCTCACCGCGGTGCGGCGGGAGGACGACGCCGCGTGAGACCGCACCTGCTCGAATTGACCGCGTTCGGCCCGTTCGCCGGGTCGGAGGCGGTCGACTTCGACGAGTTGGCCGATGCCGGCCTTTTCCTGCTGCACGGGGAGACCGGCGCCGGCAAGACCACCCTGCTGGACGCGATCTGCTTCGCGCTCTACGGATCGGTGCCAGGTACCCGCAACCGCTCTCCACGATTGCGTTCCGACCACGCGCCGGCGTCGGTGGCTCCCCAGGTGCGGCTCGACTTCGGCGTCGGCGAGCGACGCTGGCGGATCACCCGCCGGCCGACCTGGCGGCGACCGAAGCGACGCGGAACCGGGACGACCGAGGAGAAGGCCTCGGTGCTGCTCGAACGTTTCGCCGCCGGCGAATGGAGCGCGGTCTCGACTCGATTCGACGAGGTGGGCGAGGAGATCGCGCAGGCGGTGGGCATGTCGGCCGAGCAGTTCTGCCAGGTCGTCCTGCTTCCCCAGGGGGGCTTCGGCCGCTTCCTGCACGCCGGAGTGGAAGAACGCGCCGATCTCCTCCAGCGACTGTTCGGAACCGAACGCTTCGAGCGGGTCGAACGCTGGCTTCGCCGCCGGACGAAGGACCTCGACGAACAGCTCCGCGCCGAGCAGCAACGCATCCGGATGGTCCAGGCGCAGATCCGCCAGGTAGCCGGCGGTACGACTCGGGATGAGGCTGCGACCGAGCAGAACACCGCAGAAGACCTCGACCAGGCCGCGGCCCGCGCGTTACTCGCGCAGGCCCAGGTCGAACACGAGCGGGCCCGGCACGCGACGGACGCCGCTCACGCCGACCTCGGGCAACGTAAGGATGAGCACGCCGCTCTCGCCGCCCGTACCCAACGGGCGCGGGATCGGGACGAAGCTTCGGCAACCCTCGAGGCGCTCACCGCCGACGCACCCCGCATCGCGACGCTTACCGCCGAGTTGGACCAGGCGCGGCGGGCGACCGGGATCGCGCCGATGGTCGAGGCAATCCGGGAGAGCGAAGCCGCCCTGGAACGGGCAAGTCTGGATGAGGCGGCGGCCCGCGAGGTCCTCGTCGGACGCTCCTTGTCCGGGGCGTCGGACGGCGCGGCGGAGCTGACCGCGGCGGCCGACGCTGCGCAGCAGCGGGTCGGCTCGCTCGAGGCGCTACGGCCGGCCGCGGACGAACTGCGGGCGAGTCGGGCAGCAGCCGAAAAGGCTCGGACCGAGGCGGAATCGCATCGGTCGGCGGTCGCCAAGGCGCAGGCCTCGCTGGACGAACTGGTCGAGCTCCACGTCGCGGCGACCGCAGACGTCGTCGGCGCTGGGCGAGCCACCGCGGATCTCGAGGTCGCCCGCGCGACCGTGAAAGAGCTGGCCCGGATCAGCCGTCTGCTCACCGAACGCGACGACGCACGAGCGAGCGTGGCGGCACTGACCGCGCGGCACGCGGATGCCCGCGAGCAGATGCAGGACGCTCGGGAAACCTTCCAGGAACGGCGCGAGAGTTACCTCGACGGGATCGCGGCGCGGCTCGCCGCCGAACTCACCGACGACGCACCCTGCCCGGTCTGCGGAGGACACGACCACCCCGCACCCGCGGCGGCGAAGACCGAGCCCGTCGACGACCAGCAGCTAGCCGCCGCCGAGTCCGCCTACGAAACGCACCGGGCGGCCTCCGCCGAGCTGACGAGCAAGCTCGCCGCCGAGAGCCAACGACTCGCCTCGATCTCCGCGGAGCTCGCCGATAACGGACACGACTCGACGAACCCGGCGACGATCGACCGGCAGATCCGGGCCGCCGGCACCAAACTCGCCGAGCTGGAAGCTGCGGCCGCCGGCCTGCCGATCGCCGAGGCGACGGCGGCCGCGGTGGTCGCGGAACAGCAGGCGACGCAGGCCGACCTGGGCCGTCACCGAGAAGCACTTGCCGCAGCCGAAAACGCGGCCGAGCTGCACGAATCCCGTGCCGAGCAGCTCCGACGGACGTTCGCGAAACAGCTCGGCGAGCACGGCGACCTCGAGGCCGCCATCGAGAAGGCAAGGGCCGACGCCGGCGCTTTGACAAGCGCCGCGCGGTGTGTCGCCGAACGGGTCCGGGCGGCGCGGAGCGCGGTCCGTGCGCGCGAAGCCGGGGAGCGGGCCGCCGGTCAAGCGGGTTTCGTCGACCTCGTCGCCGGCGCGGCCGCGGTCCGTTCGCCGAGCGTGACGAAGCGACTGGAGGCCGAGCGCTCCGAGCACGCCCGAGCCCTCGCCGCGGCGCAGGCGCGACTCGACGATCTCGAACCGGATCTGGCCGACCTGGCCGACCTCGGCGCCGCGCAGACCGCCGCAGCGCGAGCCGTCGCCGAAGCGGACGTCACGTTCAAGGACACGTTCGCGCGCCAGACGTTGGCCGAGGCCACCCACAACGCACTGGTGATCCTCGTTCCGCAATTCGAGCAGCTGGTAGCCGACATCGGGCCGCGTGCCGCCGAGTTGGACACGGTCCGTGGGCTCGCCGATCTCGCCGTGGGCGACGGGGCGAACCACCGGCGGATGGCCCTCTCGTCCTACGTGTTGGCGGCGCGATTGGAGGAGGTTGCGGCCGCGGCGAGTGACCGCCTGCTACGAATGACGAGCGGACGATATGCGTTGTTGCACACCGCAACGGCCCCGGACGCACGTCGCCGCTGGGGACTCGGACTTCGAGTCAGCGACGCGTGGACCGGCGAGGAACGAGAGGCCAGCTCGCTCTCCGGCGGCGAGACGTTCCTGGCCAGCTTGGCCCTCGCGCTCGGTCTCGCGGACGTGGTCACCGCGGAGGCAGGTGGATCTCGGATCGACACGTTGTTCGTCGACGAAGGCTTCGGTTCGCTCGACGAGAACACACTCGACGACGTCCTCGAAGTGATCGACGGTCTCCGGGAGGGGGGGCGGATGGTCGGTCTCGTCAGTCATGTGGCCGAGCTCCGCCAGCGGATCCCGACCCAGCTCGAAGTGCTGAAGACGCCGACAGGAAGCACCGTTCACCGCCCGTCGGTCCGCGCCGCCTGACGCTGGCCGTCGGATTGTCGGCGGCCAGCCCGGCAGCGGGCCACGCCCTGTCAGGCGTCCCGACGGTGCAGCAGGAGAGCACCGATGACGAGCGGCACGGCCGCCCAGATGCAGTAGACACCGAAGCCCAACCACGGACCCAGATGGTTGCCGCTTTGGTGGACGAACGTCACCTGCTGACCGGCGTTGCTGGTGAAGTAGCGGATGACCGCCTTCCCCCAGTCGCCGGGAAATGCATTGACCACCAACGGGAGCACGAACATGAACGCGACGACGACGGTGATCGCGCCGGCGCTGTGCCGAAGGAGCAGTCCGACCGCCAACCCGAACAGACCGCTCACCACGACGTAGAGGGCTGCGCCGAAAACCGCACGCAGCACGCCGTCGTCGCTGAGGCTCGCCCCGATGCCTCGCTTCGCGAAGAACGGCTGACCGGCGAAGAAGGCGGCGAACGCGATGATCAAACCGGCGACTCCGGCAACCCCGCTGAAACTGATCACCTTCGCCGCGAGGAACCGCATCCGGTTGGGCACCGCCGTCAGCGACGTGCGGATCCCGCCCGTCGAGTACTCGGACGAGATGACGAGAACTCCCAGCACCGCGATCGCGAGCTGACCGAACATCAGGCCTCCGAACGAGGTGGAGGTCGCGTCGAAGTCCGCCTTGTCGCTCGCGGAGGCCTTGGGCCAGTAGTGATTCGTCAGGAAGCAGAACAGGACACCGAAGCCGATGGTGGCGGCGACCAAGACGAAGATCGTCCACTTCGTCGAACGTACGGAGCGCAGCTTGGTGAACTCGGAGCGGGTCACGCCGGCGAGGGTGCTCGACGGACCGCCCGGACCGATCGGAAGGACAGCCGGCCGTTCGGCCACGGCGCTCATCGGCCCGCGCCTTCCTGGTTCAGCGCGGCAGGCGCGTGATATTCGACCGAGTCCCTCGTCAATTCCATGAACGCTTCCTCCAGCGAAGCCCTGTCCTCGAACAGTTCGTGGATCGTGATCCGGTTGGCCGCAGCGAGATCGCCGACCTCGGCACAGGTCAATCCGCGTACCTCGAGATGTCCGTCCAACGGCGCGACCTCGGCGTGGACGGCCGACAGCGCGTCCAGAAGTTGCTGCTGCTGCGGCGATTTCACCCGTACCGCATTGGAAGAGCTCCTCGCGATGAACTCGTCCGTCGCCAGATCGGCGATGAGTTTGCCGCGGCCGATCACGACGAGGTGGTCGGCGGTGTTCGCCATCTCGCTCATCAGGTGGCTGGAGACCAGCACCGTACGGCCGTCCTTGGCGAGCGCCTTCATGAAGTTGCGGACCCAGAGGATGCCTTCGGGGTCGAGCCCGTTGACCGGCTCGTCGAACAGGAGCACCCGCGGGTCGCCGAGCATCGCGGCTGCGATGCCGAGCCGCTGCGACATGCCGAGGGAGAACGTCTTGATCCGGCGCTTCGCCACGGCGCCGAGCCCCACCATGTCCAGCACTTCGCCGACCCGCGAGGCCGGCAACCCGTTGCTCTGGGCCAACGCCAGCAGGTGGTTACGGGCACTGCGACCGCCGTGCACGTCCTTGGCGTCGATGAGCGCGCCAACCTCGCGCAGCGGCGCGACGGCCGAGGCGTACGGGCGGCCGAAGACCAGCGCCGAACCGGCGGTGGGCCGGTCCAGTCCGAGGATCATCCGCATCGTCGTCGACTTGCCCGCCCCGTTCGGCCCGAGGAACCCCGTCACGATTCCGGGTTGGACGTCGAAGCTGAGGTCGTCGACGGCGACGGTCGACCCGTAACGCTTCGTCAGGTTGCGAACCTCGATCATCCGCGATGCCTCCCCTTGAGGTTGCCGAAACCTCGTCCACCCTGCCAGATGAAAGTGGATCCGGACCATCGGACCGCCGAATTCGAGGCGAGGCCTCAGGTTTCCGCCGGCGCCCCCTGACCGCCCGCCGAGGACTCCGCGGCTCGGTGCCGCACCACACCGGACCACACGCACGGCGCCGGAGTGAGACAGTCCGAGGATGACCACCGGCAGATCTGCTGGCCGCCGATGACGGCGGCCGGGATCGATCCGACCGTCCCGCCCAGCGGCGACGGCTGTGTCGAATGCGACGCGGCGGGTGGCTGGTGGTTCCACCTCCGGCGGTGCGCCCAGTGCGGCCATGTCGGATGTTGCGACAGCTCGCCGGCCCAGCACGCCAGCGGCCACGCCACCGAAACCGGTCACCCGATCATCCAGAGCTACGAGCCCGGTGAGGACTGGTTCTGGGACTACCGCACGCAGGAGATCTCGACCGGTCCGGCATTGACTCAGCCGACTCACCATCCGCGGAGCCAGTCGACGCCCGGCCCACGAGACCGAGTGCCGCGCGACTGGCAGCAACACATCCGGCCCTGATCGCAGGCCGACCGGAGGACGTCAGTCGAGGAAGGCGGCGACCCGGTCCTTGGGCCGCCCGACGATCGCGCGGTCCCCTCGTACCAGGACGGGTCGCTGCATCAGCCGTGGGTGTTCGACCAGCAGGTCGGCGACAGCTTCGGCGGTCAGGTAGTCCGCAGGGTTCAGGCCGAGGCTGGTGAAGAAGCCGTCTTTGCGTACGAGATCGGCGGGGGGATCCTCGAGTTTGCCCAGCAGATCCAGCAGCGCGGGCCGATCGAGGGGCGTCTTCAGGTACTGCACGACTTCCACGTCCTCGCCGGAGACGCACTCCAGCGCGTGGCGGGACGTCGAACAGTTCGGGTTGTGCAGCAGCGTGATGTCGGCCATGTCGGGCCCGGGCCCAGCTCAGTCCTCGTGGAGAGTGAGCGCGACCTCGGGACAAGCCCGAACGCCACGGCGCGCCACTTCCTCGAGACCGGCGAGGACCTCGAGCGTTCCGTCGATCGCGACATAACCGTCGTCGTCGAGGGAAAAGACCTCGGGCGCGAGCGCAAAGCACTGACCGTGACCCTGACACTTGCTTTGGTCCACGGTTACGTACATCAGCCAACCTCCAAAATGTCGCTCGACTACCGGTCGCATACTACGCAGACAGCTCGTCGACACCGCGCCGAACGAGCCGGCGCGCCCGGCTGACGAAGTCCTTTCGCCGGGAGGGCTTCCAGCGGTGGAAGGCGGTCTGTCGTGCGTAGCCGTACCACTCCTGGCACCAAGGGTTGGTGCAGCCGTGATGCCAGGGCTTGCGCGCGTTGGAGAAGTGGACGAGCCAGGGGTCTTGATGCAGAGTCGCCAGTTGCTCGTCTGTATAGGGAAGGGCGGACTCGTAACCTCGGTCGGCAAGTTCCGACTGCACGTTCCAACGCGGATCGAGCGCCCGGATCCGCGGGCCGATCACGGCGTTGAGCGCTTCCTGGGGCCGGCCGGCGTCCCGGCCCCCGGTCAGGTAGTCGAGCGCCTGCCGGCCGACCTTCTCCTTCCGCCACCCGTCCAGATCCATCAGGAGGACGCCGGTGTTGAAGTTCAGGTCGTCGATCGCCCGGCCGTTGCGGAACCACCAGGGAAGCGCTCCGGGTGAGGATACGAACGGGGTCCGTACATCCGGCACGCCCATGGCCAACGCCCCACACATGTCGGCCTCGAAGAAGTCGGCGATCGATCTGCGGGCGATCACGTCACAGTCGATGTAAAGCGCTCGCTTCGTCGAGGAGGGCAGGACGTCAGGGATGAACAACCGGGCGTAGGTCGCTCGGGTGACGTTCGGCCACGTGTTCGACAGCGCCGCCGCCTTGCTCGCGAACGAATCCACCCACCTCAGTTCGACGCCCGGGCGACGCAACGTCCGCTCGACGCGCTTGCGGTTTCGGACCCGGATGCCCATGTCCAGGACGTAGAGCACCAGGTTCGATCGCGCACCGAAGGAGAGGATCACCGAGAGCGCGGCAACCGCCAGGGGCATCGCGAAGGTGTCGTCGGCAGCCAGCACGACCGAGATCGAATCCACAAGCTACCCCCTTTGTTCAGCAAGAACTCAGGAATGCAGACTATCCGTAGCGCCGAGCGACCTGGCCGGCGGCCTCCGGGCGATGCCGTACGAACGCGCCGGGCTCGAGCTGCACAGGTTTCGCGGCCGGCTTACGAGCACTGCTAGCGCGCCGTCCAGCCTCCATCTACGATGATCGACTGGCCTGTCACGTAGGCACTCGCGTCGCTCGCCAGATACAGCAGTGCGCCGTCGAGGTCGGCTGGCAAGCCGTGCCGGGGGATCAGCACGTTCCGCAGGACGAAGTCGCGCACCTTCTCCTGATCGAGAACCGCGTCGGTGATCTCGGTCCGGATGACGCCGGGAGCAATCGCGTTCACGCGGACGCCGTACCGGCTCCACTGGGCGGCCCACTCCCGGGTGATGGCGAGCAGCGCTCCCTTACTTGCCGCGTAGATGGCTTGCGGGGCTCGGCCGTGCGCGACATGAGCCACGATCGACGTGACATTGACGATCGAGCCGCGACCGCTCGCTTTCATAGCTGGCAGCACTGCCTGGGCCAATCCGATAGGCGCGACGAGGTTGACGGCGAGCGTCTGCATGATCTCCGGCCGTGTTTCGTCCTCCGCCTTCCTCCCAGGTCCGATGAAGACTCCCGCGTTGTTCACCAGGACGTCTATCTCTCCGATCGCCTCGACGGCGCGGTGATGAACGTCCTTCATGTCCGCCGATCCGAGATCCGCCGGGATCGCGACGCAGCCGGGCATCGCCTGCGCCAGCGCGTCCAGCCGATCCTGCCGCCGGCCCACCAGAGCGATGCGCGCACCGGCTCGGTGCAGGACCGCCGCGAATCGCTCTCCGAGCCCGGCCGTGGCCCCGGTGAGCAACACGGCCTTGCCGTGCAGCGAGAACAGACCTCCGTCGGAATCCTCGAGATCGGTCATCTAGAAAGGTATGCCCAAGTCGAAGTCGACGTCGGCGAAACGAGCAGCCGCCTCTTCGAGCTGTTCGAGCGTCCACCGCTGCGAAGTTTCGATCTTGTCGACGATCGCCCACGGCTGAAAGAGATGGATGCTGCCTCCGGTGACGAAAAAGACCCGGCCGGTGATCGAGCAACGTTCCGAGGCAAGGTAGGCAACGAAGGGCGACACATCGCCGGGCTCCGGAAGTACGGCGAGGTCGAACGTCAACCGCGTGGCGGCGGCCGGCGCGATCGCGTTCACCCGCACGTCGTACCGCTTGAGTTCGTCAGCCGCGATGATCGTCAGCGCGGCCACTCCCATCTTCGCCGCGCCGTAGTTGGTCTGACCGGCGTTCCCGAACAATCCCGAGGTCGAGCTCGTGTTGATAACGGCCCGAGGTTTCGAACGCCCCTGCTGGGCCTCACGGCGCCAGTGCGCCGCAGCGTGACGCAGCGGACAGAAATGTCCTTTGAGGTCCACCTGTAGGACCGTGTCCCACTCGTCCTCTGTCATGTTGTAAAGCATCCGATCCCGAAGGATCCCCGCATTGTTGATGAGGATGTCGAGATCGCCGAATTCTCGAACGGCTGCTTCAACCAGCCGCTCCGCACCGCTCCATGTCGAGACGTCGTCGTGGTTGGCGAACGCGATCCCTCCCGCGCGGGTTATCTCTTCGACGACGGCTTCGGCCGACTCCCCGCCGCCGTCCGGGCTCGCTGAACTGTCCAAGTCGTTGACGACGACGTGCGCTCCCTCCGCCGCGAAGAACAGCGCGTGAGCCCTTCCGATGCCGCGGGCCGCACCTGTCACGATCACGCTACGCCCCTCGAAATGAGGCATGAATCTCGACTCCCTAAGCTCGGAACGGCTTCTGCTCAAACGATTTCGGGGAAGTCAGGCGATCACTCCCCTTTCGCTCCGGCCTGTCCGGCAGCCTCGGCGCGGTCCCAGGTGGCCTCGGTGATCCCGCGGGCCCTCAACGTCAGGTACTGCGGCCGCTGGCTGGGCGTCTTCGGGATCGAGTCGGCGAATTCGACGTATCGCGGAATCGCGTAGGGGGCGATCCTGCCCACGCAGAAATCGGCTACCGCGGCGACGCCGATCCGCGCTCCCGGACGGCGCACAAGGACGACCATCACGTCGTCTTCCCCGACCTCGGAAGGGACCCCGAACGCCGCGCATTCGAGGATGTCCGGATGCCCTCCCAGAACCGTCTCGATCTCCCACGCGGAGATGTTCTCGCCCAAACGTCGGATCGACTGCGTCTTTCGTCCCCGATAGTAGAAGTAGCCTTCCTCGTCCGTTTCGAACAGATCGCCGGTGTGAAACCAGCCGCCCCGGTACGCCTTCGCCGTCGCCTCCGGCTGGTGGTAGTACTCGGTCAACTGTCCCCGCGGGTGCTTCATCAGCAGCTCCCCGACTTCGCCTGGGCCGAGCCGTTCATCCGTGTCGTCGACGACCGCGAACTCCACCTCACCGACCGGCCTGCCCACGGAGCCGATCCGGCCTTCGTCGTTCAGGAGGAATCCCGGCGAATCCGAAGTGCCCCAATACTCTACGACGCGGACGCCGAATCGCTTCTCGAAGATTTCCCATTTATCCGCCGGCATACCGGCGGATAACACCGTTCGAACCGAATGGTCACGATCGGCCGGCGTCGGAGGTTGTTTGAGCAAGATCGACGCTGTGCCGCCGATCATGGTGAAGTTCACGGCTTCGGCCGCGCGGACGTCATCCCAGAACCTGCTTGCCGAGAACCGCGGTGCGACAGCGAGCCGGGTATCGGTGAGGATCGACGTCACAAGTCCACCGATCAGCCCACTTCCGTGGAAGAAGGGCCAACAGCTGTAGACGGTTTCGCCGGGTGCGACTTCCAACGGTTTGGACAACGCCATGATCGAGGAGAAGTCGGGAGCCAGCGACACGACGCCTTTGGGTGGACCGGTCGTACCTGACGTGTACAACATCGCTATGCCGCCGCTCGCAACCTCGAGGTCGACATCCGGTTCGGTGTCGGGACCGCTCATCAGTTGTTCGAAGGATCGCTCCGAACCACCTCGGGGGCCGGAGTCCATCACGACGACGTGTTCCAGTCTGGGACAGCGATCCTCTGCTTCCATGACGAGAGGGGCCAGAGCGTTCTCGGCGACTACGACAGAGACGTCGGAATCAGCCAACAAGTAGGACAACGTCGCACCGCGCTGCGACGTGTTGAACGGCACGATCTGGGCGCCGATGAACACGCTGCCCAAGTAGAGCCAGGCGAACTCAGGCCTGTTCGCCATCATCAGACCGACGCGGGAACCGGGACCCACGCCGAGTTCCAGCAACCCGTTCGCCGCAACGTGGACGTTGGAAAGCGCCTCCGACCACGAGATATGGCGAGTACCGAACTTCAGCCAGGTCTCGTCCGGATGCTGGCCGATCCGGCCTCGTAGCGACAACTCGAGGCCACTACGCGCTCTCATCATCGTTCCTTCGATCCGCAGCGGTGCCTCGCGCGATGACGTCGTGAACGCCGTCGAGGAACCCAGGGAACGAGCGGGAGTCCGAGACGGTCAAATGCCCAGCTTCGATGATGGGCCGCCAGCCCTTGGACCAGCGCACGGGGTCGTCGGCGATAACCATCCGAACCCGCGGCAGGATCGCGTGATAGTCAGCCGTGATGAGGACGTCGACATCGGACGAGGGCTTCCTCTCGAACGTGAAAGAGCCCTTCTGGAATCGCGCGGTATAGCCGTTCCCGTCCGGCCGTCGAAGATGCGGCGGCACGTCCGTATAACGCTCGGCGTAGGAGAACACGAGACCGGGCTCGTCCCGCACCGGCTCGAACGCGCCCGCGAGTGCCTTTTCGACATGCGAAAGCCAGTCCGGGCTTGCGAACTCGAACGGACCAGAACTCCGTGACATGCCGCCTTCTCAGCTCGAGGGTCGACCGGAGCCGGACGAGGCTTCGTCCGGGACGAACACCGGTATCAAGAAACCGCCGCGATCCTGGAAATCGACGTGCACTCGCTGGCCGATAGCCAACTCGTCCGCCTCGACCACCGTACTCGCCAGCAGCGGCCCCTCGTCGACCTGGACGAGTGCGATGTTGTATGGCACGTCCTGCGCCACGGCCGGATGTGCGGCGTGATGGGCGACCGTCCAGCTGAAAAGCGTTCCGCCACCCGAACATGCGACCCAGTCGTATGCGAACGACTGGCACCGGGCACAGACCGGCCTCGGCGGATGACGCGTCGTTCCGCAGGAGCTACACAACTGCATGACGAGCTCGCGCCGCTGCGCCGCCTCCCAGAATGCGCTGGAAAGGCCGGCCGCCCGCGGCTTTATAAGCATTCCGCACCACCGAGCACCAGCGCGCTTGTTCCGACGGCCGTGACAAAAGCCAAGGATGCTCCTCGGACCTGGTTGATGGCGGAGCCCCTGATCTGCCGAACGCATTCCACGATCGTGTTCATCCCGTGGATGTAGCCTTCCGACATTAGGCCGCCATGGGTGTTGAAAGGCAACGGGGAGTCCACGGTGTTTCCGCCTTCGACGATGAAATCTCCCGCCTCACCTTTCGCGCAAAATCCGTACCCTTCGAGTGCTTGCGGGACCGTGATCGACGCGGAGTCGTATATCCCGGCGACGTCGATGTCATCGGGCCTGCAACCGGCGGGCCCGAAGATGTTGTCCGCGGCCTGCGCCGGGATCGGCTGCACGAGCGTGTCCGCCGACGGGAAGACCGGCAGCAACTCCTGACTCGCACCCAGCACCGCGACAGGAGGTTGCCGTAGGTCCCGGGCCACCTCGGTCGAGACCAGGACGAGAGCGGCTGCGCCGTCGGTTTCCAGGCAGAAGTCGTAAAGCCGTAACGGCGACGAGATGAGCCTGCTCGCCTCGTAGTCGCGCCTCGTCATAGGACGGCCGTACATCATGGCTGCGGGATTCTGCTGGGCGTAACGTCGCTGAGATACCGCTACCGTTCCCAGGATTTCGGTCATGCGGTCTTCACCGATACTGAAATCGTGCATGTATCGGCGGGCGGACATCGCCTGAAGCTGGCCGTAGGTGAGCAGTCCGTACGGTGCTTCGTAGGCGCCGCCGGGGGAATCCTCCCTCAGCGCGAAGGTGAGATCGCCCTCGGTTTCGAGAAGGCGTTCGCCGCGGCCGTAACGGACCCCGGACCGCTCGTTGAGGGCCCGGTAGCAGACGACGCAGTTCGCCAGACCGAGTGCGATTGCGGCCGCGGCATGTCCGACGGTTGCGCAGCAGGCCGGGCCGCCATAACCGATCTCGCCGTAGAAACGGACACCCTCCATGCCGAGGGATTCCGCGATGCCGAGTTCGGTGTTCGAATCCCAGGAAAAGCGTACGAGGCCGTCGACGTCACTGGCCTTGAGACCGGCATCCTCGAGCGCGGCCAGGATGGCCTCGAGTGCCAACACGTGTTCGGACCGACCTGAATCGCGGGAGTACTCGGTCTGACCGATACCCACGATCGAAGCCCTGCCGCGAAGCGTCATGCGGTGCGTTCGTGATCGACCGGAACCGTGGCGTTCTCGAATGCCGCGATCGCCTCGGCGGCCGTGACGGCCTGGGCCATGAAATTGTTCATGAACCGCTCGCCCTCCTGTTGGTCATGCTCGGTAGCCGCAGCCGTGCAGTCGGTCAGCAAGTACTGCCGGTAACCGAGGTCGTAGCCGGCCGCCACGGTGAGCAGCACACAGCCGCTCGTGACGCCGCCCGCGTAGAGCACGGTACGAATACCGACGTTGCGCAGAACCCCATCCAGGTCCGAGCTGTTGTACGCGCCGGATCCCGACTTGAGGACCGAGATGTCCCGGGGATCCTCGAACCCTGCGAGCACCTGGCTACCCCAGCTGCCCTCGACGGCTTCCGCCGCCCGGACGTAGGGGCGCATAGCCGGCACGATGTCGTCGTAGTCCATCGACCTGCTCGCCAGCCGAGCGTGGACGACGGTGACGCCGGCGGAGCGGGCGGCGTCGAGAACAGCGCGCAGTGACGGGAGCACGACGTTCTCGCAACGCTCGAGGAAGTAGTCGACGGTCTCCGGGGCACCGCCCTGACGCTGGATCCGAACCTTCGCCCCGTCCGGATGAAACTGCCAGTTGATGAGGTCGACGAGCACGATGGCGGTCGACTTGGGGTCGAAACCAGACCATTTGTCGTCCGGGTCGAACCGATCGGCATTGAACCACCGTCCGCGAAGCACATCGGGGAGGACACTCACGGTCGAGAAATCGGACGATCCAGACATTCGCACAGCCTTTCCGCGGGGTCGCTCGGCGTTCCAGGCTTGCCCCGCACGGCGACCGACGAAGTTCCCGAAGCGTACCTAGTCGGATCCGCTCACGGGACGGGAGGCCCAGCGGGGCAGGGAAAGGCTAACGCCTTCACACGATCAGGACCGAACTGCTGGTGGAAACGGTGAGGAGCATCGTGGCGCACGCCGGAGCGACTAGCTTGTCTCGAATGCCAGGTCGCGAAGCTGAAGGTGGCCTCGAAGGCCTATGGGCCGCCTTGCGCCGTCACGGTCTTCGCCGGACGGCTCCGCGCGAGGCGGTTCTCCGTGTGCTCGCCGTGGATGAAGCGCACCATCTGACGGCCCAGCAGATCTACGAACGGCTTCGGACGGCAGGGGACCCCATCGACCTCACGACGGTCTACCGGTCATTGACCACCCTGACCGAGCTCGGTCTCGTCCACGCGACTGCTCGCACGGACCACTCCGCTTCGTACGGCCTCGCGGTCCAGCGGCATCACCACGTCGTATGCACCGAATGCGGCGCCACCGCGGCGATCACGTCACGGCCTTTCTCGAAAGCTCTTGCCTCCGTCCACGACGAAACCGGCTTCGAGGTCGACGGCGCTCACGTCACGATCCACGGACGATGCCCCAATTGCACCGAGGCGACGTCGGTCTGACGAGCTGATCAATCCTCCTCGACGGTCACGAGGTGCGCGGACCATTTCTCCTCGATCCGACCGTAGTGCCACACCGCGAATGCGACCAACCACGCGAGGAAGAACAAACCGACGATGCCGTAACCGGCGTAGTCGAGGTTCACGTCGGCGATCCAGCCGAGCGGCCCGTCGGTGATACTTGCCTGATCGGCTAGGACGCCGATCAACTCGATCGTTCCGATGACCAGCGCGACCACGATCGAGATCGTGGTGATCGTGATGTTGTAGAAGACCTTGCGTACGGGACGGGCGAATGCCCAGCCGTAAGCCGCGTTCATGAACACGCCGTCGACGGTGTCCATCAGACACATCCCGGCAGCGAACAGGATCGGCAGTACCAGGATCGCGTAGAAAGGCAGGTCGAAAGCTGCCGCGCCACCGGCGAGGACGAGCAGACCGACTTCGGTAGCCGTATCGAAGCCCATTCCGAAAAGCACCCCGACGGGGTAGCTGTGCCACGGCTTGCGAACGGACTTGGTCAGGGTGCCGAGGAAACGGTTCATGAGACCGCGCTTGCTCAGATGCTCCTCGAGGGCGGCTTCGTCGTACCGACCGGTTCGCATGTCCCGGAAGATCCGCAGGATGCCCAGCAGCACGGCGAAGTTGAGAATGCCCAACACCCACAGGAACGCGCCGGAGACCGAGGCGCCGATGAGGCCAGTCACGTCGTGCAGGCTGGAGTCGCCGTTCTCGACCGGAGCGGCGAGTGCCTTCACACCTACCGCGAGCAGGAACGCAAGCCCGAACACGATGCTCGAGTGACCCAGCGAGAACCAGAACCCGACCGACAGCGGACGCCGCTGCTTCGGGAGCCCTTCCACCTCGCGCGCGACATTGTCCGCCAGCAGCTTGCGGGTCGTGTTGTCGACCGCGGCGATGTGATCGGCGTCGAACGCGTGCCGCAACCCGAAGGTGTAGGCGAGCACGCCGACACCGACCGTGAATACGGGATGATCCCCACCGATCCGGTAGTGCTCGGGCGCGACAAGACCCAAGAGGATCGCGAAACCCATTGCGTGCAGGGCGATGATGACCGCCGCCATCCCGGCCAATGAACGCCGGTCCTGCGGGTTCAGGCTCCTCCTGAACCTCGTGAACGCGGACGCGGTCACGTCGATGCCAGGCGAAAGATCCATCACAGCTCCAGGCGCGATCGACGGCGTTGGCTCGCGAGCTTAGAAGGGCGGCGCGCTTCTTGCAAACGTCTGGCAACAGAGGCGCTGGTCGCCGGCGATCCGGTCGAGCGTGTCGCAGTCGGCTCGGCTGGGTACCTCGGAAACGTGTCCGATCTTTCCACGCTGCGCGACATCAAGGACCGGGTGAATAGCCGTGCCGTGTGGGGGCGCCGAGCCGGGATCGCGTTGTTGCTGGTCATCGTGATCGTAGCTGCCACCGGAGCGTTGGGGGTGCATGCCAGAACCGTCACGACCCGATCGAACGGCTACACGCTGTCCGTGACCTACCCACAATCCGCCCGGGCGGGACTCGACGTTCCCTGGCGGGCCACCGTCCATCACGAAGGCGGCTTTTCGGACGACGTGACGATTGCTGTTTCCTCGAACTACTTCCGGATGTTCGAAACCCAGGGCTTCTACCCGGACGCGGACAGCGAGTCCAACGACGGGAAGTTCGTGTACTTCACCTTCGACAAGCCGGATGGAGACACGTTCGTCCTGGAGTACGACGCATACATCCAGCCGGGAAGCCAGATCGGGAAATCGGCGACTGTGAAGGTCAGCGTCGGAGACCAGGAAGTTGCTTCCACTTCGCTACGAACCTGGTTGGTGCCCTGATGGAAATTGTCTACCGAGCCCTTTTCGTCTTCGCTTTCCTGTGGTTGATCACCCGGGTCACGGGCCGCGCGACGTTAGGCGAGCTCAGTACGTTCCAGCTCTTGCTCTACGTCACGATGGGCGATCTGGTTCAGCAGGGGGTCACGCAGCAGGACTACTCGGTGACGTCCGCGGTGATCGCCGTCAGCGTCTTTGCGCTAGCCACAGTAGGGATTTCCGCTGCCAACAGCCGCTTTCGCCGGCTACGACCGTTGACCCACGGGACCCCCGTGGTGATCGTCGAGAACGGGGAACCGTTGATGCAGGTCCTTCGATACGAACGGGTCTCGCTCGACGACCTGATGGCAGCCGCGCGCAACGAGGGAATCGACAGATTCGCCGAAGTGCGGCTCGCGGTGTTGGAGGCGAACGGCCGGATCTCGTTCTTCACGAGGGCGCCGCATTCCGGGGCTTCGGAGCCGACGGCGGCGGGCTAGTGGATGCCGTCGTACCGCCTCCGCGACTAATGTCTCGGCGATGCCGGACGTGATCCTGCCCTGCCTCGACGAGGCAGCTGCGCTGCCGTGGGTCCTGGATCGGATGCCTGCCGGGTATCACCCGATCGTCGCCGACAACGGCTCGCAGGACGGTTCCGGTGACATCGCCCGCGCGCGGGGGGCCGAAGTGGTGGACGTACCTGTTCGAGGTTTTGGCGCGGCATGTGCGTCCGGATTGGCCGTTGCTACGAATGCAGTGGTGTGTTTCCTCGACGCGGACGGGTCGTGCGACCCGCAGCAGCTCCCCCGGCTCGTCGATCTGCTCGGACGTGGGCAGGCCGACCTGGTATTGGGGGCTCGGATGCCGATCGGCGACGCGTGGCCGACGCACGCCCGGCTGGCGAATCGGATGCTGGCCCGTATGACGAATCGGCGGACCGGCTTGCACCTACGGGACTGCCCTCCGATGAGGGCGATGTTCCGCGAGCCGCTCCTGGGCTTGGGCATGACCGACCGCAGATTCGGGTGGCCGCTGGAGATGGTTCTTCGGGCGGCGGCCGCGGGATGGCGTATTTCCGAGATTCCGGTGGATTATCTGCCGCGTTCTGGACGGTCCAAGGTCACCGGAACCGTACGTGGGACGGTCCGCGCGGTACGCGATATGAGGCGGGTCTTTGGCGAGATCCCCTGAACCGGTGGACGAGAGGTGCAAAGTGACGCCTCCCACCTCATTGTTGGTCCTGGCGAAGGCACCGGTTCCGGGACGAGTGAAGACACGGCTGACGACGCGGTACACCGCAGACCAGGCGGCGTGGCTCGCCGAGGCCGCGCTCGCCGACACGCTCGACGTCGTCACCTCGATTCCCGATGTCGTACCGATCCTGATCCTGGACGGGACGCCCGGATCGTGGCTGCCGACGGCCATGCGATGCGAGCCACAGGTTCAGGGGGCGCACGACGCCCGGATCGCAGCGGCGTTCGACCTCGTCAGGGGCGAGGCCGCCATCCTCATCGGCATGGACACGCCCCAGATCGCCGCTGATCAGCTACATGAGGCGGTTCTCCGCATGAAGAACGGGGCCGTTCTCGGGCCGGCACGCGACGGAGGCTGGTGGGCTCTGGGACTTCCGTGCGCGGACGGGGCGCTCGTGCGGGGCGTCCCCACCTCCACGGCCGACACCGGTCGTCACCAGCACTGTCGGCTGGAGGAAGCCGGACTGCGGGTTCACCTCCTCCCCACGCTGATCGACGTGGACACGCCTGACGACGCCGCGGACGTCGCCGCGCTGATCCCGGGTTCCCGCTTCGGCGCACTGTGGCACTCGCTGAACGCGACGGAGTCCGTCGCGTGAGCCTCGCCCTGTACGACGAAAGCCTGCGCACGCCAGGGGCCGCTCTGTCGGTGCGCTTCGCGAACGGCGTGGTGCAACCGCTGGACCTCGAACGATGGTGCGGAGCCATCACCCGCAGCGACAACTCTCTCCTGGACCGCGTGCGTGGAAGCGCTCTCGACATCGGCTGCGGGCCGGGGCGCTTGACCGGGGCGCTTGCTGCCCGCGGGCAACGTGCGCTCGGCGTCGACCTGTCCCCCACCGCCGTCGACCTCACCCGTGCGCGTGGGGGACGGGCCCTGCTCCGCTCGGTGTTCGACCCGATACCGGGGACCGGTCATTGGGACACCGTCCTGCTCGCGGACGGCAACATCGGAATCGGCGGCGACCCGGAACGACTGCTGCGCAGGGCCGGAACGCTGGTTCGGCGCGGTGGAACGATCCTCGTTGAGATCACGAACTCGGGGCGGTCCCACGGACGAGGCCTGGCGCGGCTGGAAGAAGCAGGGGGACGTGTCGGTGGGTGGTTCGCGTGGGAAGAACCCTCCGCTGCCCACCTCGCTCAGTACGCCTGCGCCGTCGGGCTGCGCTGGCTCGAATCGTGGGCTACTCGGGACGAATACGGTCTCGATCGCGCGTTCGTCCGACTCGCGGTTCCCTCGTGACCGGCGACGCCCCTACCGATGCGACGCAATTCCCGAGATTGCGGCGCACTGCAGTGTTCGTCGTGAGCCGGGGGCGGCGCGGCTGGGGAATTCTCCATCGGCCGCTGCCCCAGCCGCCGGACAAGCTTCGGCACGGGCCGCTGAAGCAGGATGCATTTCCCTCGCCGCTGCACAACCGCTACAACGCCGCCTGGCTAGGGTACGCCCTCGGCTGGTCGTTCCTCATCTGCTTCGTCACCGGTCTGGTTTCGCATTTCGCCCAGCACCCGACATCGTGGTTCGACCTTCCGGCCCGGCCGATCTGGCTCTACCGGGTGACGCAAGGCGTCCACGTCGCGACCGGAATCGCCTCGATTCCGCTGCTCCTCGCGAAACTGTGGACGGTCTACCCACGCTTCTGGGATTGGCCGCCCGCCAAGTCCATCGCCAGCGCTATCGAGCGCGTCTCGCTGATCGGACTGGTCGGCGGGGCGATCTTCCAGATCCTCACCGGAATCGCGAACATCTACAAGTGGTACTTCTTCTCGTTCTTCTTCACCCCGACGCACTATTTCTCGGCCTGGATAGTGATGGGCTCACTCGTGATCCACGTCGGGGCGAAGATCTCGATCGCGCGAGACGCTCTCCGACATCCGGAGCGATACGAGAAACGCGCGCACCGGGTCGGAACCGCTTCAGCCGATGGACCTCACCCCGAGCCGTCGCTTTCCAGGCGCGGCTTCCTCGCCGGTGTGGTCGCGACGTCCGGCGCTGTCACCGTCGCCACCGTCGGTCAGACACTCTCGCCTCTCGGTGCGCTCGATGTCCTCGGGCCGCGCAAGCCCGGCGACGGGCCCCAGCACCTGCCCGTCAACCAGACCGCCCGGGCCGCCGGGGTCACGACGGTGATCCGGGATCCCGATTTCTCGCTCACCATCCGGCGGGGTACCGCGTCGAAGGTCCTCACGCTGGCGGATATTCGCGCCCTGCCGCAGCACACGGTGAGGCTCCCGATCACCTGCGTCGAGGGGTGGAGCGCGGACGGTGTCTGGAGCGGAGTACGGCTGCGAGACCTGCTGGATCTGCTCGACATCCCCCATCACGCCGCGGTGCGCGTCGAATCGCTCGAGCGCGGCGGACTGTATCGTTCGTCCACCGTCAACCCATCGCATGCGCGAGACCCCCTGACGCTGTTGGCAACGCACTTGAACGGCGAGGTCCTGGACGCGGATCACGGCTATCCGCTTCGGCTCATCGCGCCCGACCGCCCCGGCGTCATGCAGACGAAATGGGTCCACGAGGTGACGGTCCTGTGACCGACCACATCGCCTCCACGACGGACATGCGGGAACAACCGGAACCGTCTCCCACCTGGTTCCGCTTCGTGCTGTACGCAGTGGGAGTCGTGATGATCTTCATCGGGGTGAAGGGCATCGTGCACGACGACCACCATTGGGAGAACCCCACGTACTGGGTGCGCCTGTTCGTCGGAGGCGCGCTGGTCCACGACCTCGTCATCGCCCCGCTCGTCGCGGTGGTGTCGGTGCTGTTGACGAGGCTGATCCCCCCGATGTACCGAGGCCCGGTGCAGCTGGGGTTGTTCGCCTCCGCGGTGTTCTCCTTCGTGGCCTATCCGGGCGTTCGTCGCTTCAGCTACGCGAAGGACAACACGAGCGCGAACCCGTTGAACTATGCCCACGGTCTTCTCATCTGCCTCGGAATCGTCTGGGGCGCAGTCGCTGTCGCCGAGTCACGGCGGTTCGTGCTGCGGCGCCGGCAACTGCGCCAGCAGGACGACGGCTGATGGCTCGCAGCCGGGACCGGCTCTGGCTCGCGGGCGCGCTGGTCGCCGCGCTGGGAGAGGTCATACTGATGCGACTCTCGGCCGGGCCAGGTGGGATCGTCCACCGTCGATTCGGCCTGTTCTGGAACATCGCGGGCGCCTGGGCACTGTTCGCCGTGGCGGCCATCTGCCTCTACCGCGTGCGCCGTACGAAGACCGTGGTCCTTCTCGCCCTGGTATTCGCGGTCGTGCTGCGGTTGGCGGCCATCTCTCCCAAGGCGCCCCTCTCGGACGACCTCTACCGCTATGCCTGGGACGGCACCGTGCAAACGCACGGGGTCGACCCGTACCGCTACGCACCACTCTCACCGAAGCTCGCGGACCTGCGAACCCCGTGGCTGTTCCCCGCGGATCACCCCGACGCCACCAAGATCAATCGGCCTACGGAACGCACGATCTACCCGCCGGCAGCCGAAGGATGGTTCACGGCCATGCATGTGATCGTCCCGGTCTCGTGGCACGACCGAGGATTCGAACTGGTCGGATTGTTGACGGAGCTTGCCGTCCTGGCCGTCCTGCTCGCCCTGCTGCGAGGAGACCGTCGGCGTTCGATCGTGCTGTATGCACTGTGCCCGCTGCCCGTTCTCGAAGTGGTGCAGAACGCGCACGTCGACGGGCTCGCGGTCCTGCTCGTCGTCATCACGATCTGGGCCCTTTCGCGTGGCCGCCGCGGCTGGGCGGCCGTCGCGCTCGCCGCGGCGACCTTGGTCAAGCTGTATCCCGCGCTGCTCCTGCCGATCGTCTTACGAGCGGGAACCTGGTGGGAACGCCTGCGAAGCCTGGCCCTTTTCGTGGCCCTCATCGTCGTCGCCTACGTGCCGCACGTCCTGGCTGTCGGTCCGAAGGTGCTCGGATATCTGCCCGGTTATCTGAAAGAAGAGCAGTACGGAAGCGGCAGCCGTTACCTGCTCGTCGACCTGTTCGGTCTTCACGGCGCCACGGCCACTACGGTGGCCATCACGATCGTCGCAGCGGTCGCGGTGGCGGTCTTCTACAGTCGCGCTCCCGACGCATCCGCCGCGACCTACCTGTTCGTCGCCGCTCTCCTTCTCGTGACCCCCGTGCAGCCCTGGTACGGGCTATGCCTCGTCGCGCTCGTCGCGATCACCGGTCAGTGGTGGTTGCTCGCTATCACCGCAGGGGCGTATCTGCTGTTCTTCGGCGAGATCCTCGACTCCCACCCGGTCGGCCTCGGGCAGCTCGGCTACGGCCTGGGCGCGGCGGTCGCGCTGTCCGGTGGGTGGCTTACGTTACGACGGAGCGGCATCAGCCCCCCGCAGCGGGGCGTCCGCGAACTCGCGCATGCCGTCCTCGAACCGCACCTGCGCGGCAAACCCTAGGTCGACCCGCGCACGCTCCGCCGACGCCACGACATGGCGGACGTCCCCGAGGCGAAACTCGCCGGTGATCACCGGTTCAGGACCGTCCATAGCGGTGCTCAGTCGCCGTGCCATGGATGCCACCGAGGTTGCGACGCCGCTCGCAACGTTGAAGACCCCCTCCGAATCCCGCTGCAGGGCAAGGATGTTCGCGTGCGCGACGTCCCGGACATGGACGAAATCCCGCATCTGACCACCGTCCTCGAAGACCCGCGGCGCATCGCCCCGTTCGAGCGATGAACGGAAGATCGACGCGACTCCCGCGTAAGGGGTGTCGCGCGGCATCCGAGGCCCGTACACGTTGTGGTAGCGCAGCGCGGTCACGCTGGCCCCCGTGGTACGACCCCATATCCGACAAATGTTTTCTTGCGCGACTTTCGTTGCCGCGTACACGCTTCGGGGATCGAGCGGTGCCTCCTCATCCACCGTCGCCCACGAGACGAACCGGTCGCAGGCCGAACATGTCGGCTCGAAAAAGCCCGCGGCGATGTTGGTTTCGGTGCGAGGGGAGGGACGTACCGAGCCGTGTTCCACACAGAGATACCGACCTTCGCCGTACACCACCATCGAACTCGCGAGCACCAGCCGGCCGATCCCTGCCCCCGCGGCCGCGCGAAGCAACGTGGCGGTGCCCAGCTCGTTGACACCGACGTAGTCAGCGATGTCTCGAATGTCCACGCCGAGGCCGACCATCGCCGCTTGATGGCAGATCGCGTCGACACCACCCAGCACCGACTTCACCAGCGGCTCGTCGCGGACGTCGCCCGGTACCCAACGGGCTCTGGCATCGAGGTAGGCAGGACGCGCCGCGTCCCGGCCCCACGCGGCCGGGAGAAGCGCGTCCAGAACGGTGACCTCGTTGCCATCCGCGAGCAGTTCGTCGACGACGTGAGATCCGATGAAACCCGCACCGCCGGTGACCAGGACACGCATGCACGCACCTTAGTCATGACGGCTCGACCAGCGCTGGACAGAAAGGTCGAGGATGCCCCAATCCGGATCGCCATCGCCATCGAACACCTCGTGACTCAAGACACGAAGCGACCGAGAGGGCTCGATATGAGGATCCCAAGCAGCAAGCTCGTGCTTTCCCTTGTGACAGTGGCAATCCTAGGTACCGGCCTCGCGGCATGCGGGAGCTCCAGCTCACCGAGCAGCAGTAGCTCGACGTCTGCTTCCGCGCCGTCGACGCCGGTCGCCACCTTGACCAACCTGACTGGCAACTACACGCAGGTCACGCTCGACGCCTCGTTCGTGAAGGCGCTCGGCACACTGGGTCTCACACCAGGCGGCATCGGTTCGGTCAAGGCAGATCTCACCGCAGGAACGCTGCAGTTCCCGATCACCGGCGGTTCGGCCACCTACTACACGCCAGGAAGCCGGGACCCCTATGTCGAGAGCAACATCCAGCACCAGGGCAGCGGCTTCAGCCTTGCCGCAGGTGGCAAGACCGTCGGCCTGCAGAACTTCGTCGTCGACGCGGGCACATCGAAGCTCTACGGTGACGTCACGCTCAACGGTGCTCCCGTCATGTCGCACGCCTACTTGTTCTTCCTCGACGGTCGGACGCTGAAGCCCCTCGACACGACGAGCGAGCCGGGCAACGGGATCCTCGCCGGAACCCAGGTGAAGATTTCGCCGGACGCCGCGACGTTGCTGAACAAGACCTTCGGGACCACCGCCGTCACGCCGTACCTGCTGGTCGGTGTCGCGAAGATCGACCTCAAGGTCAAGTAATCGCGGAATCTCTTCTGATGCTGGTGGGGCCCGACCCGACGGTCGGGCCCCACCAGCATTTCGGGCGGACCCTTCCCGTCGCCCGGACGTGGGTCGGTCGATCCTGCGTTCCGACTTCTCAGCACAAGGCGCGGAAGTCGGCCCGTCAATTCCGTTACCGTCAGGAAGTGGGACTCCCTACGCGACACAAGCTCGGACGATGGAGCGTCGTCCTCATCGGTTGCGGACTGCTGGCAAGCCTGCCGGCACTCGCGCAGTTACGGCCACATCCCGGGCAGAGCGGCGAGAGCGCAATGAGCCTGCTGGCGCGTATCCGAGCATCGAGCAACGTCGCCTACAGCGGCTACGCCGAATCTCACGGATCGCTTCCGGTGCCGGACGTCGCGCAACTCGGCGACCTTCCGGCACTTCTGGGCGATACCACCAAGATGAGGGTCTGGGCTCTGGGAACGATCGCGACCCGTGTCGACGACATCGACCCCCTCGGCGAGACCGACACGTATGTCCACGGACAGACCGGAGGAACGAACGAATCCGTCGTCACCTGGAATTCCCAGGCCCGCACAGCAACCACGGTGACTGGAACGAGCAGCGTCCGAGCTCCACGTGCGGGTGATCTCCTCCCCAGCTCCCTCGGGCGTCGACTTGTCGCGGACATCGAGGGAACGACGACGGTTCGCATCGCATCCCGACGGGTGGCCGGACGGACCGCTCAAGGAGTTCGTCTCCAGCCGGAAGGTACCGGAACCATCGACCACGTCGACATCTGGGCCGACACCGCCACCGGTTTGCCGCTGGCGGTAGAAATCACGCCCCTCGGCGCATCGCGCCCCGCGCTGGCCACCACCTTCCTCGATCTCAGCTTGGACGCTCCGAAAGCCGGCACGACCGAGTTCACCCCGCCTTCCGGCTCGGTGACCCGACAGGTGAACGCCACCGATCTGCAGGGACTCCTGGGACGGCTCCTTCTCTTTCCCTATCCGACGTCGCTGGGCAATCTGCCCGCGACACAGGAGGTTCGGGGACTCGCGGCGGTCGCAACGTACGGAAATGCACTTCGGACCATCGTCGTCACCCGGCTCTCGCCGAACGACGCCGACAGGTTCGCCCGCGCGACCTCCGCGGCTTCCCTCCCGGTCACCGACATCGACGGTGCTCAGGCTCAGAGCATCGACACACCACTGGTCAACGCTTTGCTCGTACGCAAGAACGGAGTCGACTTCCTGCTCGCGGGAACCGTGCCTCTCACCGACCTCCGCTCCGCCTACGAGACCCTCTCCACCATCCCGTTGCCTCAACGCAGAGGACCGGAGCGGTCATGACTGCCGACCTGGGAACGGATGGCCCGGGGTTCGCCGTGCGGACGGACTGTCTGACAAAGCGTTTCGGTCCTGTCACCGCGGTCAGCGACCTCACCCTCTCGGTCCGGACCGGTGCCCGACTGGGTCTGCTCGGGCCGAACGGATCCGGTAAATCCACGTTGGTCCGCATGTTGCTGGGGTTGGTCTACCCGACCTCCGGCACGATCGAGTTGCTCGGCGAACCGATGCCCAGGTCTTCCCGCCTCGTTCTGCCGCGGGTCGGGGCATTGGTCGAGGGACCTGCGGCGTATCGCAATCTTTCCGGGCGACGGAATCTCTTGCTGCTCGATGCCGCCGGACCTGGCGGATCCCGCCACGACCGAGGTGCTCGGGTGGACGCGACGCTGACCACTGTCGGTCTCGCGAACGTCAGCCGCCGACGCGTTCGCGGCTACTCGCTGGGCATGCGACAACGACTCGGACTCGCGAGTGCCTTGCTCCGATCACCGCAGCTTCTCCTTCTGGACGAGCCCACGAACGGCCTCGACCCGCACGGCATCCACGAGCTCCACGAACTGCTCCTGAAGATCAATGCCCGGGGCACGACCGTCGTGTTGTCGAGTCACCTACTCACCGAAGTGGAAACTCTCTGTTCGGACGTAGCCGTCCTCGATCGGGGGCGTCTGGTCGTGCACTGCCCCATCGCCGAGCTCCGACAACCGACCGGCCACGTCGTCGTCCACACCGACGCGGTCGCTCTCGCTCGAACGCTCCTCGGCGAACGAGTAGTGGAGTCCACGGGAAGCTGGCTGCGGGTGGCGTCGGAAGACCCCGCGGCACTCAATGCGACTCTCGTCGCCGCAGGAGTGCCGGTCCGGGAGATCGCACCTCAAAGACGGAGTCTGGAAGAGACCGTCCTCGCCCTGACCGAACCGAGCGAAGGCGAGGGGCCACGTTGATTGCCGTCGAGATCAGCAAGCTTCTCCGCCGTCCCCGCACCTGGGTGAGCATCGGTCTGCTGGTCGCCCTGCCCACGATCGTCGCGCTCTTCCTCAACGGGACCCGCGTCACCCCTCGGCCGGGCCGGGGGACCGCGTTTCTCAGCGAGGTCCTCACGAACGGCGCGCTCTTCCCGGCCGCGGCGTTGGCCATCGTCCTACCGGTCTTCTTACCGATCGCCGTTGCGACCATCGCCGGCGAATCGATCGCCGGGGAAGCAGCGAATGGGACGTTGCGCTACGTGCTGATCCGTCCGGTAGGTCGGACCCGGCTGCTGACCGCAAAGCTGGTCGCGCTCATCGTGTATGTCCTGCTGGCCGTCGTCGTGGTGGCCGTTTCCGCCTACGTCGTCGGCTACTTCCTCTTCGGCGTCGGGCCGGTCTCCACCGTGTCGGGCACCACCGACGCCGACTCGCAGATCTCCGCGTTCCGGACGATCGCGGCGATCCTGTACGTCGGCTGGTCGATGCTCGGCGTCGGGTCCGTGGCCCTTTTCCTGTCGACCTTCACCGAGTCCTCGCTGGGCGCCTCGCTCGGCGCGATCGCAGTGCTCATCGCGAGTGGTGTTCTCCAGGCGCTCGACGCCGCGAGATCGATCCAGCCGTACCTCCCGACCCGATACTGGCTGTCGTTCATCGATCTTTTCCGCGAGCCGATCCTGTGGCGGGATGTCGACCGAGGGATCGGCCTGCAAGCCGTCTACGTTCTCGTGTTCCTCGGCGCGGCCTGGGCGAACTTCACCACCCGAGACATCACCTCGTAGCACCCAGCGCACGGAGCGGGCCACAGTCCGACGACGTCGGCTGCGCCAGCGGGCCCACGCCGAGAGATTGCACTACCAGGCCGATGACCATGGGATCTTGCGGCAACCCGCCGTGCCCTACCCGGTCGTCAGCGCACACGTCCTGCACAACGACGTTGACCGCACCGTCGAGTCGAGCGGTTTCCGGTGGCGTCACGGTCGCGTCCGCCGAGGTCCACAACGAAAGCCACAGCGGGCCTTTCGGTTTTTCCGCGCCCGAATTGAGATCGTTCAGGAACGAACTCCCCGGCAGTACCTGCGCACAGGCACCCGAGCACACTCCGCTGCCCAACGCGTCCGCGGAACTCGCCAACCGGGTTCCGTGGTTAGGGGTTCCCAACGTGACGACGCGTCGTACCTGCGAACCTCCCCCATCGTCTCGGACATACAAGCGGGCGACGATTCCGCCGTCGGAGTAGCCGACAAGATCCACGGACTGGGCTTCCGTACGCGCTCGCGCGGAGTCCACGGCCGACCCGAGGGCCTTCGCCTGGTCGACGAAATCTCCGGTCGCACCGTCCGGTAGCCCGACGATCGTCACGTCACGGCCGGCCGTCCGAAGCCGCGTCGCCAGCTCGTCGAGTGAGGCGCGGTTCCCCCCGAAACCGGGAATCAGGAGGATGGGTCCGGGTGAACCCTGGGCGGCGGAACCTACCGACGATCGATTGCCGTGAACAGCAACGAAAACCCCGGCGACCGCGAGAAGCGCCACCACCGAGCCCGATGCCGTCAGGAAGAGCCGTCGCCGCGGGGAAAGCGAACGCAGCATCTTCTCAGTGTCCACGATGTGCGGACGAGTTCAGGTCCCGCCGTACGGGTGATCGCTGTGCGTGCTCGATATCGATCAGCGATCTACAACATCAGCTCGACAATTTCCGCGACCTTTACAACCATCGCCGCCCACACCGCGAACTCAGCAGGCACACCCGCGACCGCCTACGCCTCAATGCCGAAAGCCGCACCCAGCGGCAACCCCGACCCGGGCACTACCGCCTCCGCTACGACCGCCTTGGACCCCCTCGGCAAAATGAGCTTCCGTCCCCGGACGCATGCACCACCTCGGCACCGGCGCCGCCCACGCCCGCAAACAAGTCCTCGCCATCGCCGACGAAACCACCGTCACCGAACTCGGCACCGGCGAAATCCTGTCCAGCCCCCTCGATCTGAGCTACCGACGCGAACACTATCCGCCGCAAGAGTCCTTCGAGATCATTCTCGGTACCCAGCTGCCGGACGAGCGAGGCCATCAGATCCGGATCCGGCCGGGTCATGCCGTTTTCCCCCGCGAGCGGCCGGGAGAAAGGCCGGAGGGACGTGTCATATCACCCTCCGACCATCGCCGGAGCCCAGAGCTGATCCGAGCCGTCATTCCCAACATGCTCTCCCCTCCGGGGCCGGGGGGCCACACCCCAAGCGAACGGCTATGAGACGGAAACTTCGCAACGCGCCATTGCCTACATCGAGGCCCACGCTCACGAACCGATCACGTCCGCCGACATCACTGCCGCCGCGCACGTCAGCATCCGGGCGCTCCAACTGGCGTTCCGCAGGCACCTCGAAGCCACGCCGCTCGCCTACTTGCGCCAGGTACGTCTCGAGCTAGCCCGCCTCGATCTCCGGAACGCCGGGCCGGGCACGACCGTGACGAACACCGCATCGCGCTGGGGATTCACCTCACCCAGTCGCTTCGCCGCCCAGTACAGGACCACCTACGGCGAGCTTCCCGGGACGACCCTGCGGGCTTGACTCCTGCCGGTGACAGCTACGCGGTTGGAGCAAGAACGGAGCCGCCTCGGGGAGTCGAACCCCGGACAACCTCATTGCGAGCTAGCGGCTGCTCATCGCTGTGCTCTGAAGGCAGAGATGCTTCATTTGGCTGTGCGTTTCATGCCCACTTAGATGGTCCGAAGACTCGCCCTCACACGCCCTTGTTTAGCTTGCTAGTGCCTCGAACACCTTTGCAGAGCTTCCGGTAAGGTTGGCTCCGACAGGTCACTTTGCCGATTCGGCATACAGCGAAGCATACCTTCAGATACCTTGACCTCACCAGTGATCAAGGGGGGAACGTGCCCAGTAGCCTGTCCGTGCTCGAATCGATCTCACGACTTCGTACGGCGATCTACCTGGCGGCTACCAGCCTCGTGGCAGGGAGCGTTCTGGTCGCACTCGAGCAACCGAGTTCAGCAGTTCCAACCTCCCCGACTAGTCAATACGTAGCCGTCCAACCCGCCCGCCTTTTGGATACCCGCGTCGGTAACGGGGGGGCACCTGCCGCGCCGGTCAACGGCGGCGCCACCCTCAGCCTCCAAGTCACCGGACGCGGAGGCGTCCCAACCACAGGGGTCACGGCTGTCGCGCTCAACGTAACGGTGACCCAACCGGTCACCATTGGCTACATCAGCGTATCCCCTCACGGCGTCTTTTCGCCGGGAACATCTAACCTGAACTTCGGCCCCGGCCAGACAGTTCCCAATCTTGTAATCACCCCGCTCAGCGGCGACGGCGGGGTCGATCTTTACGTCGGCAGCACCGGGTCTGCTCATCTCGTCGCCGACGTTTCCGGGTACTACACAGATACCGGCACCTCCAGCCCGGGAGCGTTGGGAACCCTTTCTGGGCCGTCCCGGCTACTGGACACCCGTGTCGGCAATGGGGCACCAGCGGCGCCAGTCAGCGGCGGCGCCACCCTCAACCTCCAAGTCACCGGACGCGGAGGCGTTCCAAGTACGGGCGTTGCAGCCGTAGCGATGAACCTGACCGTTACGCAGCCTGGGGCGCCCGGCTACATCACCGCGTGGGCTCATGGCGGCAACCGACCGCTCGCTTCCAATCTAAACTTCGCCGCCGGACAAACCGTGCCGAATCTTGCCATCGTTCCTGTCAGTGCCGGTGGAAGTGTCGACTTATACGTCGGCAGTTCCGCATCTACCCATCTCGTCGCCGATGTCTTCGCCTACTACACAAAGGGTGTCCAGTACGTTCCCGGGGCATTAGGCGCAATCACCCCCGCCAGAGTGTTAGATACGCGAATCGGCAATGGGGCACCTGCAGCACCGATCAGCGGGGGCGGCACCGTCAGCCTCCAAATCGCCGGGCGCGGTGGAGTTCCTCAGTGGGGTATTTCTGCGGTCGCGCTGAACGTAACGGTGACCCAACCGAACGCCCCGGGCTACATCACCGTCTTCGCCGATGGGAGCCCACTTCCGGAAACATCGAACCTGAACTTCGGCCCTGGCCAAACTGTCCCGAACCTTGTGATAGCTCCCGTCGGCAGCGATGGCAAAGTCAATCTCTACGTCGGCAGCACCGGATCAGTCCACCTAGTCGCCGACGTATCTGGCTACATTCTCGGACCGCCTGCAATTTCGTGGACCGCCCCCAGTGAGCTGAACGTGGGCCATGCGGCGGCGGGTGTTTCGTGCGCTTCCGCCACCTGCGTCATCGCCGACCAAGACGGCTACGTCCAGGTGAACACCGGGGCCGGTTGGAGCGCCCCTTTCCAACTCTCCGACGCCGCTGCCTTATACGGAGTGCTATGTGCCTCGCCGACGTACTGCGTCGCATACGGCGCTACCGTAGCAATCTTTAGTGCTTGGGTGTTCGACGGTTCTACGTGGCACGAGCAGTCAAACGCCCTTCCCCCAGCTAGCGCCTACTCGTGCCCGCAGATTTCATCGGGCATGTTCTGTGTTGGCGTCGACCCGAGCGGAAACGCATACAAATTCGATGGGGTAGCCTGGTCTGGCCCGACTGCTATCGATCCATCCGGAGGCGGTTTCCACTCGGTCTCCTGCGCCTCTGCAACCTTCTGCGTGGCGGTCGACAACACAGGCGGCGCAGTTGCGTTCAACGGCCAGACCTGGTCGGCGCGCGAACTCGTCAATGGCTTCGGGACCGCTGTCATGTCGGTGTCCTGCCCCACAGCGGTATTTTGCGTAGCAGTCGACTATCAAGGTAACGGGTATACCCGCGCCAACGGAATGTGGAGTTCTCCAGTCGACGTCGACTGGGCGCAGACCAACTTCGTCGGCATTTCGTGTTCATCACCAACCTTCTGTCTAGCAGTCGACCAGGCCGGCATCTCATATCCATTTGACGGACAGACCTGGCTGGCCACCGATCTGAGCGGTGCATTTCAACGTCCGCCGGTGGCGGTAGTGTGTATCAGCGACTTCGATTGCATCGGCGTTCAAGACGACGGCCGCGTCCTTACTACGTCTTGACCCGGCCTCGACGCCCTTGGAATCACGCGGGAATCGATGCCCCACAACCTAGATCACTTGAGCTGCGGCCTTGACCCACTGCCGAAGCGGGAGGTCGCCCGCTGTTTCCGGGCGCAAGGGGATCTGTTCGAGACACCACCTGGTCATCCCGTCCCAGTCGCCTAGATCTCCCGCCGGGTGAAGTTCCATCCGAGTTCGCTCAGGGTCCAGTTCGACTTCGCGGCATTACGGAGCATCGATGTGCACACCCAGTTCGCCGACGCGTCAGCACCACCGCGAGCCACCGGCTCAACATGATCGATGGTCGGATATAGCTCCCACCACATGGGGTGGCATGCCTCCATCTTCCAGTTCGGATGGAACGGCAATGCATCTGGAAGAAGGAGTGATAGGAGGCGAAGCGCGCCCGGAAATACGAGCCGCTGTCCGCTGTACCGATCTACGAAGCCGTCCCGGAGAAACACCTCGACCCACTGCTGTTTGGAGTACCGCCTGCCCGCGGCTCGGACGGCAACGTGCGGGTACTCATTTGCGATGACGGTCCGCGCGGCTGAAGCGTCGTCGCGGACGACCGCCTCACACACGCTCGCGATGGTTGCTGCCGGATCCATCAGGAATCCCGCTCGGTCGACACGCGAATCTTCATGCGTTCGCCGGGTCGCCCGAAGATGCTGAGGATCTCGGCCGGACACTCGCCGGTGCTTCCGAACCAGTGCGGAATCTTCGTGTCGAACTCGGCGACCTCCCCGGGGCCGAGCACCCAATCGTCGTCACCGAGGACAAGACGCATGTGCCCGGCGAGGACGTAGATCCATCCGTGCCCGTCATGCGTCCGTGGCTCGGGTGTGATCTTGGTGGTCGGGATGACGAACTTCCAGGCCTGGGCTCCCTCGGGGCGTGAGGTCGGACGCGGTCACGGTCGGGAAGTTTGCACCAAGCCATCTGGTCTCACAACGCTGTACTCGACCGATCCGATCTTGATCTGCAGTAAAACCCGCAGATCAGAGGTTTATTGAGCCGCCTCGGGGAATCGAACCCCGGACAACCTCATTACGAGCTAGCGGGCAGCTCAACGCTGTGCTCAGCTCGGGGTACAGCCCGCTTTCAAGAACCATTTCGGGCCGAATTAGATGGTGCGAGCTTTTGAAGGTTGAGGCGCGCCACTGAGGGAGACGGGCTACGAGGGGGTTTGATGACCTCGGCAACGTCACAGGCCCGCTCGCCGTGGGCCAACCCAACGTGGGGCCCGGACGTTGCCCGCGAGCGAGAGCACGTCTGCTCGAACACGTGCTCCGCGGTCATTGGCGATGATCTTCGTAGTCGAGTATGCCTTCCGCGTGGACCGTAGACCCGATGCTCGGATAGCCGAATCGCAATGCCGATGGGCCTCCGAAGGCCGGCGGACCTAGATCCTGGGTTCGCGTTTGCGGCTCGGCCGCGCAGAGCCTGTGTCGTCGAGCTGGCAAGCGAACGTCAAGACGACCGGGCGGCGCGCACCTGTGCAGTTGCTGTGACAGCCCTCACATTGACCCCCCCGCTTCGTCGCCTTTAGTGTTCGCCGCATCACTTTGAGTGAACGGGGAGGATCTATGGGCCGCAACTGGCTTTCGAAGAACAACAAGACCGGAATCGCGCTCGTCGCGTTGATGATCTCGGGGTGCCTTGCCGGGCCGTTCGCGACCGCAGCCAGCGCAGAGGGTCCAAAGCCATCGGTTGCGCCCATCCCAGGCGTAAAGCCAGTAGTACCAGTTACACCCCAGGTCAGTGGCACATGGCACGCAGCCCCGTCCGAAGACAAAACACCAGCCCGTTCGAAGCAAAAAGCCACCCCACCGCCAGTTGCCCTGCTCTCGAGCTGGACTGTCGATCTGACGACGACGAAGACGAGTCTTAAAGATGGCGATTACGCGATCTTGACGGCTACGGCTAACGCGGATGTGAGCGGCAGCGGTTACAGCATCCTGATCTACGACACGAATGCTGACGGCTATTGGTCTTGTTCGAGCGGTACGACGTGTACGGGCGCTGCGTTCGATACGTCGTATAAAGACACCGACTACGCCAACCATTACGTCGCTTACATCGCGCCCGATACGACGGCGAACCCGCCGGCGGGCATCCAGGCCGAGTCCGACGTTGTGACGGTGTTGAGTGACTTGATATCGCTCCGCCTTTCGTTCGACGGCAGTGTGTTTTCAAGCGGATACTTCAGTGGCACCGGCTACGCGTTGTCGAATCGCAGCGTCAACTTTGCGATCTCGAAGGTCATCTATGACCTCACAAGCCACCAGCCGATCCTCTACTGCCTGGCTGGGAGTGCCTGCGGATACGACTCGACTCAAGGTTTCGGAGCCTTCTTCAGCGGCTTCCCAGCCGAAGGCCACGACTTCATCGCCTTCTGGACGACTAACAACACCTACTCGTCCATTTCCACCTTCCCTAGTGGCTCGGCGCTAGTCGCCTATTCCAATATCGTTTCTTTCGGCGGGGCCGCGGGTCGTCCTGAAAAGGGCGAGGAGATGGGTCCCGGCGGTTGCAACGGGGTAGTGCCGAATACGCAGGGTTGTGCTGCCGATCCGGTGAATACCGCGACCGGAGCCTTCAACGAAGGGTCCGCGTCATTGATCGTTCCTGGTCGTGGCCCTGGCCTGGCTTGGACTGCGACGTACAGCAGCAGTTCTTCTGGAGCGGACGTTGGTCTAGGTCCGAACTGGACGTTCCCTTACGCGGCTCACCTCGCCCCAACACCGGGCTCATCATTGTCCGGCTCCCAAACTATCCGTGCAGTACTCGGGAACGGATCGATGCTGTCCTTCACCAGCGGAAGCGGCGGGTACACCTCTAACTCATGGGTCCAGGCAACGTTGGCGACCACGTCGTCCGGCTATCGGCTCACCGAGAGGTCGAGTCGATTTTTGGACTTTGACTCGCAGGGGCGGCTGACTTCGATCAGCGACCTGAACGGATTTGCAACCGCTCTCGGCTACGACACCAACGGGAACCTGGCCAGCGTGACCGACTCCGCCGGGCGGACTCTGACGGTGTCGTGGGGGGCGAACCGAGAAATCGCTTCGGTCACAGATTCGGGTAGCAGGCAAATCTCCTATGGATACGATCCGCTTCGCCGTCTTGTGTCGATCACCGACGCGGAAAGCAACGAGACAACCTTCTCGTATCCGGGGGACTCCCCGCTGATCGCAACCGTTACGTCGCCAGAAGGCGGTGTCACGACCAACACCTACGACAATTACGGGCGGGTCACGAACCAGGAAGATCCTCTGCATCACTCGACGACGTTCGCCTACTCGGGCACGAGTGGCTCTGGGCACACGACCGTTACCGATCCCAAAGGGAACGTGACCGTCGACTACTACACCGACAGCAACCTGGTACAGCGAACACGCGGCTACGGAACGAGTGCCGCCGCTACGACAAGTTACGAGTTCGACCCTTCGACCCTCGGCACCACCTCGACCACGGACCCGGACGGACACGAATGGACCGCGACCTTCGATAGCGCCGGGAACCAGCTCACCGCCACCGATCCGCTGACCCATACAACGACCACGACCTACAACGGGTTCAACGAGCCGCTCACGATCACCGATCCCACCGGGGTCGTCACTACCAACACCTACGACAGCTCAGGGAACCTGCTCACGACGTCTACCCCCCTGCTGGACAGCTTGGGCGCGACAGTCGCGACCCGAACGACCACCTATGCCTACGACGGTACCTACGTCGGGGATGTGATGTCGTTGACCGATCCGGACGGCAATGTCACGAGCTACACCTACGACAGTTACGGCGACTTGACCAGCGAGACCCTTCCGGCAACGCCCGAAAACTCGGCCGGTAACAAGACGACCTACGGCTACGACACCAATACCGGTTTGCGCACAAGCGTCACCAGCCCCCGCGGCAACGTCAGCGGTGGCACTCCGTCCCACTACACGAGTCACTTCGCGTTCAACGCGAACGGGCAATTGGTCAGCGCCCAGGACCCGCTGTGGACGTCCGGTTCGGCGCATGCCCTCACGAACATCTATGACGGGGACGGGAATGTCGTGTCCTCGACTGATGGCGAAGGACACGCCACCACGTTCACCTACGACGACGCGGATCGCCTCACGACCACCACCCGCCCCGATTCGACGACCCTGGGCAGGACCTACTACGACGACGGCACCGTGCACACTCAAACCGACGGAGGCGGGAACACCACGACGTTCACCTACGACCCGCTCGGTCGCGTGCTGGCGGAATCGACGCCGATGGGGAACGTGACGACCTATGGGTACGACCTCGTTGGAAACCTCGTCAGCAAGCAAGATCCGGGTGGGAGCTGCGCGGCAAGCACTCCGGTCGGCTGCACCACGTACAGCTATGACGACGCGAACCAACCGACCGGAACGTCCTACTCTGACGGCAGCACTCCCAACGTGACCTACGGGTATGACGCGAACGGTCGCCGCACGTCGATGCAGGACGGCACCGGCACCTCGACCTGGGAATACGACAGCCTCGGACGGATAATGAAAACCACCGCCCCGAACCAAAACGACCTCGTCTACGACTACGACCTCGTCGGCAACAACACCGTTATCGACTACGGCGCCGGGTTCGTCGTCAACCGGGCGTTCGATGCGGCTAACCGACTCTATGCCGTCACCGACCCGCAGTCGAACACAACCACCTTCACCTACGACCCAGATTCGAATGAAGTCGGGATCGAGTTTCCCACCGATCAGACAACTCCCGTCACCGACAGCTACACCTTCGGCCGGGACGGAACGATTACCGCAGCCAACCTCGCCACCAACAGCGACGCGCCCGCGACGCTGGCTTACACCCGGAACGGCAAGGGCCAGCTGACCGGAGAAAGCAGCACCGGGCTCGGCGAACCCGCTCACACCTATGGCTACAACGTGCGCGGGCAGCTCACCAGCGACACGACCAGCGCGGGCACGCAAACCTACGGCATCGACGCTGCAGGAAACCCCATTCAGACCGCGACCTGGGGAACTCAAACGTTCAACGCTGACGGAGAACTATGTTGGAGCGCAAGCTCCGTCATCGGTGGCGCCGAGTGCGACGACACCCCACCTTCGGGCTCACTCGTCGATACCTACGACACCCGCGGAAACCTGACTTCCGCCGTCGGTGACGACAGCACCGCTGGCTACGGCTGGGACCAAGCCAACCGCATGATCGACATTTCCTGGGAGACCACCGGCTACAGCCAAGACGTCACCTACACGTACAACGGCGACGGTCTACGCACCTCGAGCGTATCCAGCATGAACGGAAATCCGTTCACCGACGACATCTTCGCCTGGCAAACGAACGGAGGAAACCCTCGTCTGCTGTACGACGGCAGCAACGGCGCATACATCTACGGCCCGGACGGAACAGTCATCGAAAAGATCTACCACGACGATTTCGCCGAATTCCAGCACTCTGACCAACTCGGCTCAGTCCGGGTCAACACCGGTCTCGACAACACCGTCACTCGCACCGGGAACTACGACCCGCAAGGCGACGTCACGGCCGGATACACCGCCCCCATCGGCTACGCCGGGCAGTACCTCGATGACTTCACCGCCACCATCTACATGCAAAACCGGTCCTATGACCCTCGGACCGCAACCTTCCTCTCCCGCGACCCACTCGCCAACATCACCGGCACCCCCTACAACTACATCGACGGCGACCCCCTCAACGGCACCGACCCCACCGGACTCGACACCTGCTTCTGGAACTACTGCGTCGGATTCCACCCCGACCGGGCCATCAACCCCATCGTCAACTTCGGAAGAGGCGTCACCGGCGGCCTCACCGACAAGGTCGCCAACTGGATATCACCCGGCGCCTCCTGCGCCGTCGGAGGAAACACCCTTGCCTACGGGCTCGGTTTAGCCTCTGTTTTGGTGACACCTGCCGCAGCTGTTCGCCGCGGAGGAACAATAGTTGAGGAAGCCAACGGTTCGGCGCGTGGGATTCCCGGCCTCCCATCCGGGTGGCAAGGTCGAGAGGCAAACAATGGCAAAGGTTGGGTCTGGCAGGAACCCGGAACTCCCGGAAATGCGAACTCGATGCGCGTGATGGATCCGACCGCCCAGTACCCAAACGGATACGTACGGTTCTATAACGAGAGCGGCCAACCCCTCTCTTCCGCTGGGAAGCCAGGACCGAACTCGACAACACATATCGCTCGAGATTCCAGCGGCGGATGGTCAGTGCCAGCCGGTTGGGGGGGAATATTATGAGAATCCCATTCAATGGTGAGATTTCAAGAATCTGCTTTGATTACGGTTTGACATTGCTTTCAATAAGTGGCTCCGAGATCCGATTTGAGACTGTGCTATCCATAGGAGACGAACAATCGCCCCCGCTCTTCGTCGATCCTTCTGAGGCCGCTGAACATGCTCAAATATTTGTTAGACTTCTCCACCAGATAGTAACTTCAGCCGAAGCTGCAGAGGATGGCACCCTCAGTATTGATTTTTTGAGCAAGACGAGAATCGTCGTCAGTCCTGATGCAAGGTACGAGGCGTGGACATTCGCGGACCCGAAAGGGAAGAAAGCAGTTTGTATTCCAGGAGGTGGACTAACTACTTGGCTCTTGGGTGAGTAAAGGTTCACGTCAATCCGTTCAGGAGCCTGTTCCAGTCCCGATCAATCAGCGGACGCGATGAGACCTCAAAGAACTACCATCGTCAGCTCATCGACGGAAGGGTCTTCGCGAGTTGAGGATCGGGAGCAGCCATCCATCGATTTTTCAGTCCACCCGGACAACCTGAGCGAGCGGTGCATCACCTGCCTGTCTGGTCCGGCAACGCTGTGCTCATCAACCGAATATCTCGGTGACGGTAAAACTGCAGATCAAAGGCCACTGGAGCCGCCTCGGGTGGAGCCGCCTCGGGGAATCGAACCCCGGACAACCTCATTACGAGTGAGGTGCTCTGCCGACTGAGCTAAGGCGGCGCGACAGGTTCCAGCCCACGGGCGGCCCGGGACGGGAATCGACGCGGCTGGTCACGATACCGGAGCCGAGCGAACAGCTCCCAACGAGACCGTCAGAAGGCCGTCCCGAGCAGGATGCCGACGGCCAGCAGGTTGAAGAAGAAGTGGGTCCACATGCCCGGCCCGAGCCGCTTGTACCGGTGGGCGCACCAGCCGAGCACGATTCCGCCGGCCAGGATCGCGACGAACGTCAGGATGTTCGTCCGGCCGAAAGCCACCTGCATGTGCACCGAGGCGAACAGCACACCCTGGATGGCGACCGACCAGAAACCACCGAGACGTCGTAACGAACCCAAGATCAGCCCACGGAACAGCAGCTCCTCGATGAACGGCGCACCGATCGCCGCGATGACCGCGACCGTGATGAGCGCGGCCCGATCGTCCTGGTCGACGCCGAGCACGCCGTCCGCGCTCGGCGCATGTTCGAAGTAGTGCCGGAACGCGATGACGATCGGGAGCAACGCGACGATCCCGAGGATCCGTGCGGCCAGGGAGAAACCGAGGCCAAGCCACACGTCGTGCTTACGAACTCGAACCCCGAAGTCACGGAACACGTGCCCGGTTCCGTATCGACGGGATGCGATGACGATCGCCCCGGTGAACCCGGACCACAGCCCGAGTTGGCTGACCACCAGCTCGACGACCTTGCGGTCGTCGGATATCCATCTGGCAAGCAAGAACAGCAACAGCCCGATGATCTCACCGGCGACGATGCCGCCGATGCCCCACCAGATCGCCCGCAACGGCAGCGAGGCGCGCTGGTCCGGTTCGACCTGCGGCAGCTTCTCGGCCGCAACCCAGGAACCGTTAGACACCCAGTCGGTCCACCGCGTGCCGTCCCAATGCCGGAACCGCCAGCGTCCGGCGGGATCCGGATACCAGCCTTCGGGCGGACCGGCAGGTAGCTCCGGTGTGGGCACGGCGTTCAGGCCGCCGCCGCCCGGAGCGAAAGCGCCATCGCCTCGCAAGCCAGCTGGGGCGCGACGTTCGCGGCAATCGCCTCCCGGCACCGCAGGACTGCCTCGATGCATCGCAGCACCGCCTCCGGCGTGTTCGTCCCGGCGATGGCCTGCACCGTCGCGGCCTGATCGGGATGCACCCGACCCGCTACCGACTCGGCCCCGAACTGGACGACGAGCGCATCCCGATACAGTGCCGCGAGATCGACCAACGCCCGATCCAGCACGTCGCGCTTGGCCCTGGTCGTCCTCGATTTCTGCTGCGCCTCAAGCTCTTTCAGCGGCCCGGCGGTCCCGCGCGGAGAGACGCCCCGGACGCCGACGCCCAGTGCTTCCTTCAACTCGGCGGTTTCCCGGGCCGCCACCTCCCCCACCTCGGCCGACGCCTCGTCCTCGGCGGCCTGGACGAGTTCCGATGCGGCCGCGAGCGCCGAGGAGATGGTTCGCAACTCTCGCGGCAGCTTCAGGACGGCGGCCCGGCGGGCGCGGGCGTCCGGATCGCGAGCGAGCCGGCGCGCTCGCCCGACGTGTCCTTGCGCGGTCGCGGCGACGAACGCGGCCAGCTCGGGTTCGGTCCCCTCCCCCACCAGTAGGTCGGCGATCTCCTCCGGCAACGGCAACCGCAGACCCACCACCGCGCAGCGCGAACGGATCGTCGGCAACACGTCGACGACCGCGGGGGCGCACAGGACCATGACCGTCGTCACGCCGGGTTCTTCCAGCGGCTTGAGCAGGACGTTCGCCGCGGAGTCGGTGAGCCGGTCGGCATCTTCGATGACGATCACCCGGACCCGGCCGGTCGCCGGGCGGGACTGCACCGCCGGCACCAGTGAACGCATCGCCTCGACGCCGTAGGACAACGTCGACGTGGCCACCACCTGCACGTCGGGGTGACTGCCCGCCAGCACCTCGCGGCACGCTTCGCAGGCCCCGCAGCCGGTTTGCGTCGCGCACTGCAGCGTCGCCGCGAACGCCCGCGCGGCGATGCTGCGACCCGAGCCCGCCGGTCCGACGAGCAACCAGGCATGGGCCGGGCTGGCGGATGCGGCAGCCCGTCGCAGCAAGGACGCCGCCGCGTCCTGTCCACGTAACGAATCCCAGACGGTCACGCCGACACCTTCTGCCGGTCGCCGGGAACGGCCACGCCGTGGCGCCGGCGGAGCCGGGCGAACACCTCGTCGGCGATCAGCTCGGCCAGTTTCTCGACCGTCAACTCGGCGTCGAGGACGAGGTACCGACCGCGGTTGCGGTGCGCCCGCTCGACGAACGCCGACCGGACGCGCTGGTGGAACGCGACCGCCTCGCTCTCGATGCGGTCGTGCCCGCCGGAGCGGGCGCGAGCCCGGGCCAGCCCGGCGCCCGGAGCGACGTCCAGCAAGATCGTCAGGTCCGGGTGCAGGCCGCCGGTCGCCAGCCGCTGGACGAGTTCCAGGTCGCGCTGGTCGATCTCCCGCCCGGCCCCCTGATAGGCCAACGACGAGTCGACGTAACGGTCGCTGATCACCACCGCGCCGCGTTCGAGAGCCGGCCGGAGCACCTCCGAGACGTGTTCGGCCCGGTCGGCCGCGTAGAGCAATGCCTCCGCACGCGACCCGAGCTTGGTGATCGGATCGAGAAGCAGGGCGCGCAACGCGGCACCGCTCTCGGTCGCACCGGGTTCGTGGGTGAGGACCACGTCCTTGTAGCCGGCGTCGGCCAGACGCTGCGCGAGCATCCGCAACTGGGTCGATTTCCCGGCGCCTTCGCCGCCCTCGAACGCGATGAAGTAACCCGGGAAGACCCGTGGCAACCGGCCGATTCCCAACCCCGCACCCAACTCGGACAGGATCGACACGCCCTGCCGATCGTCCATCTGCCGGAACGCGAACAGCCCCAGGAACGCGGCGATCAGACCGGCGACGAAGAGCACGATCGTGACCCCGTCGGCGCGGATCTGCGCGTCGTTCGGCAGCCCGATGTAGTGCCGGCCGATCACCCCGGCCAGGATCGGCGCCAGGGCGAGAACGACGAGCAGGTCGACACGGACCAGCGACTGGACGAACGCGAACGTCCGTCCCCGCAACTCGTTGGACACCTCCAGGCCTAACAACGTGTAACCGATGACCCAGGCGACGCCGGCGAAGAACGTCGTCACCAGGACCATGATCAGAGCCAACGCGAGGTTGGGCAGCACCGAGACGACCACGAGCGAGATCCCGGCCGACACGATCGTCATCCCGAACAACCGACGCCGACTCACCTCGGCCAGCAGCCGCGGCCCGACCCCCATGCCCAACGCCAGACCGACGAAGACCGCGCCGAAGAGCAACCCGTACGCCGCGTCGCCCGCGCCGAGCAGCCCCACGTACGGCTTGCTCAACGCGATGACCGCGCCGCCGGCCGCGAAGGCCCCCAGGATGCCGATGACCAGACCGCGAATCAGCGGCGTGACACCGATGAACTTCCAGCCCTCGACGATCATCTTGACGAAGCCGAGGCTCTCGACCATCTCGGCGTCGCTCCGATCCCGGGACGGACTTCGCCCGCTGATCGTGGACAGGCCCGCGACGGTGAGCGCGGCGACCAGGAACGTCAACGCGTTGAAGTAGAGCGAGAGGTCGACCGGGTTCGCGTGGAAGAACCCGACCCCGGAAGCGAGCGCCCGGTTGAGCGCGGCCAGCAGAGCGAAGATCCCCGCCGCCACCGCCCCGGTTCCGTAGGTGACGATCAGGCTCAGCTGGTTCGCCGTCTCCAGCAGCTCCCGGGGCAGCAGGTTGGGGACGCTCGCCTCCTTCGCCGGGATCCAGAAGAGCCCGACGACTTCGACGAGGAAGCTCGCCACGTAGAGGTAGTCCAAGCGGCCCACCAGCGGGATCGACGCGAACAGCGCGAACCGCAACGCGTCGCTGATGATCATCACCCAGCGCCGGTCGAACCGGTCCGCGAACGCCCCGGCAAGCGGCCCGAAGAAGATCGACGGCAGCAGCCGGACGATCAGTACGCCGCCGATCGCGTACAGCTTGCCGGACGACGTCTTGGCCAGCGCGTCGGCGAGCGCGGTCGTGGCGAGCAGACCGAGCCAATCGCCGAGGCTCGAAAGCCCGAGCGAGATGAACAACCGGCGGAAATCCCGGACGCGCAACACCGCGCGGACGCCCGACGCCGAGACGCTGACGTCCGCCAGCTCGTTCACGGCCGGATTCAGCGGGCGTCCGTGACTCTCCGCCTGGCTGTCAGCGATGTCGGGCTCCGAAAGACTTCGCGCGATCACCCGACGGCAGGAAGGACGCCGCGATCGCGTTGCTGGAATTCGATCGTATCCGGGCGAACCACCCGCCTCGGGGCTCCCGGCCGTGTTTCCACCAGGTCGACGGGAGCGTCGGCCCGAACGACGTCAGGCCTTCGTACCGGTCTTCTTGCGTGGAGCCGCCTTCTTGCGCACCGCCTTCTTCGGAGCGGGTCCGCGAGAACGCCGGTCGGCCAGCAGTTCCGCCGCCCGCTCGATCGTCACCGAGTCCACCGCGTCACCCTTGCGCAGCGACGCGTTGATCTCACCGTCGGTCACGTACGGCCCGAACCGACCCTCACGAACGACCACCGGCTTACCGCTCACCGGATCCGTTCCGAGTTCGCGTAGCGGCGCGGCGGTCGCTCCCGAACCACGGCCGCGACGCTCCTTCGGCCGGGCGTAGATCGCTTTCGCCTCGTCCAACGTGATCGTCAGCAACGCCTCCTCGGAGGCGATGGAGCGGGAGTCGGCACCCTTGCGCAGGTACGGCCCGTAGCGACCGTTCTGCGCGGTCACCGGCTCGCCGTCGATCTCGCCGAGGGTCCGGGGCAGCCTCATGAGCTCGAGCGCGTCGGAGAGGGTGACCTGGTCGAGCGTCATCGACTTGAACAAGCTCGCCGTCACCGGCTTTTCCTTGCTGCCCTCGGGAAGCACCTCGGTGACATACGGTCCGTAGCGACCGGCCTTCGCGACGATCGTCCGCCCCGTCGACGGATCGACGCCGAGCTCCCGATCTCCGGAAGGCGCGGCCAGCAACTCCTCGATCCGAGTCACCGTCAGCTCGTCGGGGGCAAGTTCGTCCGGGATGCTTGCCCGTTGCTCACCACGCTGGACGTACGGACCGTAACGGCCGACCCGGACGACGATCGGCTCGCCGTCGGTCCCCACGCCGACCGGAATCGAGTTGACCTCACGAGCGTCGATCTCGCCCAACTGCTCCGAGATCAACTTCTGCAGGCCACCGGCCCGGGCGAGGCCACCTTCGTGACCCTCCTCCGAACCGAAGTAGACCCGCCCGAGCCAACGCCGCCCCGACTCGCGGCCGGACGCGATCGAGTCGAGGTCGTCCTCCATCGACGCGGTGAAGGCGTAGTCGACGAGCCGGCCGAAGTGCGACTCCAGCAATCCGGTCACGGCGAACGCGGTCCAGCTCGGGACCAGCGCGCTGCCCTTCTTCCAGGCGTAGCCGCGATCCTGGATCGTCTGCATGATCGACGCGTACGTCGACGGTCGGCCGACCCCCAGCTCCTCGAGCCTCTTCACGAGGCTCGCCTCGGTGTACCGCGCCGGCGGTTGAGTCTCGTGCGAGCGCGGCTCGACCTCGCCGACGTCGAGTTGATCGCCCTCGGCGAGCGGTGGCAACCGCCGCTCCCGATCCTCCAACTCGGCTTCCGGATCGTCCGCGCCTTCGACATACGCCCGCAGGAAACCCGGAGACGTGATGACCTTCCCGGACGCGGCGAGCGTGACATCCTCACCGGCCACGGTGGTCGCGGCGAAGCGGACCGAGGCACTCGTTCCGGTGGCGTCGATCATCTGACTGGCGACGGTCCGCTGCCAGATCAGTTCGTAGAGGCGCAGTTCGTCACCGGTGACCTCACCGGCGATCTCCCCCGGCGTCCGGAAGGCGTCGCCGGCGGGGCGGATCGCCTCATGCGCTTCCTGCGCGTTCTTGACCTTGCGGGTGTAGAGCCGCGGCGTGTCCGGCACGCTGTCGGCTCCGTAAAGCCGACGGGCCTGGTCACGTGCCGCGGTCAGCGCCGTCTCCGACAGGTTCGTCGAGTCGGTTCGCATGTAGGTGATGTAGCCGTTCTCGTACAGCCGCTGCGCCACCCGCATCGCCGTCTGCGAGCTCATCCGCAGTTTGCGGCCGGCCTCCTGCTGCAACGTCGAAGTCATGAACGGCGCCGCCGGGGAACGGCGATACGGCCGGGTCTCCAGGCTCGAAACGGTGGCGGGCACCCCGCGCAGACCGGCGGCGAGTTCCTCGGCGCGGGCCTGGTCGACGACGAGGACGCCCCCGCTCTCGGCCTTGAGCGCCCCGTCCCGACCGAAGTCCCGGCCGGCCGCGACCCGGGTGCGGTCGACGGCCACCAGCGTCGCGACGAGCGAGCGAGGATCGGTGCCGGCGACCTCCCGCTGGACCGAGAGCTCGACGTCGAGGTCCCAGTAGCCGGCGGCTCGGAACGTCATCCGTTCGCGTTCCCGTTCCACCAGCAGCCGTGTGCACACCGACTGGACGCGCCCGGCGGACAACCGAGGCAACACCTTCTTCCACAGCACCGGGCTTACTTCGTAGCCGTAGAGCCGGTCGAGGATCCGCCGCGTCTCCTGGGCGTCGACCAGGGACTCGTTCAGCTCCCGAGGGTTGCGCACAGCGGCGGCGATCGCGGGCGCGGTGATCTCGTGGAACACCATCCGGCGGACCGGGACCTTCGGCTTCAGCGTCTCGCGTAGATGCCAGGCGATCGCCTCGCCCTCGCGGTCCTCGTCGGTGGCGAGGAAGAGTTCGTCCGCGTCGCGCAGCAGCGTCTTCAACTTCGCGACCTGCTGCTTCTTGTCCGGGCTGACGATGTAGAGGGGTTCGAACCCGTTGTCGACGTCGACGCCCAGCCGGGCCCACTTGGCCCCTTTGTGGCTCGCCGGCACGTCCGCGGCGTTACGCGGCAGATCCCGGATGTGCCCGATCGAGGACTCGACGACGTAACCCGCGCCGAGGTACCGAGCGATGGTTTTCGCCTTGGCAGGCGACTCTACGATGACCAGCTTGCCAGCCACGCACGCTCCCTTCCTCGGCTCACAGTCTTGATCGCGGTCCCCGGGATCCACCGGATCGGTTCGGGGCGAAGGTTACGACACGGATCGGAAAGCGCGGTTCCCGGGGCGGAAAAGTCGCCCGATCCGGCCAACGCTCAGACCGGCCACGTTCCTTCCGGGGCGCCCGGCGGAGGTTCTCCGACCATCTCCGCGAGACGCCGGAGCCGGCGACTCCCCGTCAACCGGTACGCCGGCCCGGCTCCCCGAGGCCCGACGAACGCGCTCGGCAGTCCCGCCTGGGAAAGCGCCGCGCCGACCGCGTCCCAGCACGCCTGGTCGTGTTCGCCGAGCCCCAACGCGAAACCCCCCTCCCACGCCCGCCCGGCTACGACATACCAGAGGCGGAGTGTCGGACCGTCCACGACCAGCCGGCCGGGTGGTCGCTTTCCCCCGCCGGACGCGCCCCACTCCGCCGCGAGTTCGGACAACGTGCTCGCGAACGGCGTACGCACGCTGCGGGCGGCTCCCCGCCCACCTGACCAACCGTCGGTCTCGTCCGCCGTGACGACCTCCCCGTCGACGCCGCGCCGCTCCAGCTCCGTCCACAACGCCTCGACCCGCCAGGCGTCCTGGACGACGACGCTGATCCGGGCGGCCGAACCCCGGCGCACTATCTGCCCGGGTCCGCACAGCAAACCGGCAAGGTCCTCGATCCGCGGCTCGAGCGAGCCCGCGGAGAAGAACGACAGTTGCCCCGACATGGGCGATGACGCTAACCCGGGACGGGGCCGCGGAGCACCCGCCGCGCACACCGAAACCCACAATCGGCGCCGGCGGCTGGTCGTCCGCCGGAACCGCCCGCTAGGCTGGGGCCCGATCTGAAGGGGAGTATCCCCACCTCGCGCCGTGTCCGTCATCACGGCCTGACGAACGGCCGCACCCGCGAACGTTCATCAGGCCCGGGCCCGGGGTCGCGGCCAGCCGCGGCGGGAGAGACCTTCGGACGGTCCGTCGACCGTACCGGAGGACAGTCGTTCATGGACGTATCGCCCTGGGCCTACGTGGTGCTCGGCATCGCGCTCGTCGCCTGCCTGCTCGTCGACCTGGTCCTGCTGCAAAGGCACGGCAAGGAGTCGTTGCGCGCGGCCGGCATCGCGACGGCCGTCTGGACGGTGATCGGCCTGGCCGTGACACTGCCGGTCGCGTTGGTCGACGGTGGGGGGGCGGGCGCCCACTACGTCACGATCTACCTGCTCGAACGCGCGTTGTCCCTGGACAACGTGGCCGTGTTCGCGATCGTGTTGGCCGCGCTGAAGGTGCCGGTGGCCAGGCGGGAACACCTCGTGGTCATCGGCGTCGGCCTCGCGCTGGTGTTGCGGATCCTGCTCATCGGCGGCGGTCTCGCGCTGGTCGACGCGCTGCACGCGACGCTGTACTTCTTCGGTGCACTTCTGGTCTTGACCGGACTGAACACGATCCGATCGGGGCTTCCGCAGGAAGGCGAGGGCCACGACGAGGGCGGTCTGATGATCCGGGTCGCGCAGAAGATCGGCCGCGGTTCGGTCGTCGTCGTGCCGCTGCTCGCCCTCGCGGTGGCCGACGTCGTGTTCGCCGTCGATTCGATCCCGGCAGCCTTCGGCATCACCCGTGACGTGTTTCCGATCGTCGCCGCGAACGGCTTCTCCGTCCTCGGCCTGCACGCGGCCTACGTGCTTCTCGAGGGCGGCATGGCACGTTTCCGGCATCTCGACACCGGCCTCGGCGTCGTCCTCATGCTGATCGGGGTCGAGTTGCTCACCGAGGACGTCGTACACCTGCCGGCGTGGTTGACCCTCGTCGTCGTGGTCGCGGTACTCGGGGCGTCGATCGCGCTGTCCCTCCGCGCCGAGAACGCCTCGGAGCGGGCCGGCGTCGACTGACTGGTCGGATCTGCTCCGAGGCAGGCCCTACTCGGGGGGAGCCGGCCGCCGCGGCGTCGAGTTCCGCGGCTCCGCCGACTTCCGCGCGATGGGAGCGGTGGGCGGCTGAGCCTTCGCCGGCGCTTTCACGCCCTTGATCGGCGCTTTGGCGGGCGCCTTCGCGGCTTTCGCCGGTGCCTTCGCGGGGGCCGCCTTGGCGGGTGCCTTCGCCGGTGCCTTCGCGGGCGCCTTCGCCGCTTTCGCAGGAGCCTTCGCGGGGAGCTTGGTTGCCTTCGTAGCTGGGTCCGCCGGCGCTTCCCGAGTCGCACTCGAGCGTTCGATCAGCGCATCGAGCTCCGCATCCCCGGACGTCGGAGCCGAGACGACGGACGCCACGTCGACAACCGCGACCGACTCGACGAGTTCGACCTCGATCTCGCTCCCCGGACCGGTGGCAACCGCCGGGACGGGGGCTGAGCCGAACGACACCCGGCGACGCTTGCTCGCGTAGACCGCACCGACGATGACGGCCAGGGTGATCAAGCCGACGAGCACGCGCACCCAGGTCTTCTCGTCGTCACTACCGACACCGAACCGGACGACCGACGGCGCCACCAGGACGGCGACCAGGTTCATCACCTTGATCAGCGGGTTCAGCGACGGCCCCGCGGTGTCCTTGAACGGGTCACCGACGGTGTCGCCGATGACGGTCGCCGCGTGCGCGTCCGAACCCTTGCCCCCGTAGTTGCCGTCCTCGACGAGCTTCTTCGCGTTGTCCCACGCCCCACCCGAGTTGGACAGGAACACGGCCATCAGCACGCCCGTCGCAATCGCACCGGCAAGGTAGGCGCCGAGCGCTTCGTAACCGAGGAAGAATCCGGTCGAGATCGGCGCCATCACCGCGAGCAGACCGGGGGTCGCGAGTTCGCGCAGTGAGTCCTTGGTGCAGATGTCGACGACGGCCGCGTAGTCCGGCCGCTGCGTGTAGTCCATGATCCCGGGCTTCGTCCGGAACTGGTTGCGAACCTCGTTGACGACGCGGCCGGCGGCGCGGGCAACAGCGTTGATCGCGAGGCCGGAGAAGAGGAACACGACGGAGGCGCCGATGATCAAGCCGAACAGGACGTTGGGCTTGTTCACCGACAGGCTGAACACGGACAGCCCGTCGCCCGTCGAGATGCCGGCGAAGTTGCGTTTCGCCGCCTCGTCGAGGACGTCCTGACCGTAGGAACCGAACAGTGCCGTCGCGGCCAGCACGGCGGTCGCGATCGCGATGCCCTTGGTAATCGCCTTGGTGGTGTTGCCGACCGCGTCCAGCTCGGTCAGCACCCGTGCGCCCTTCTCGTCGATGTCGCCCGACATCTCGGCGATGCCCTGTGCGTTGTCGCTGATCGGGCCGAACGTGTCCATCGAAACGATGACACCGACGGTGGTCAGCAGCCCGGTGCCGGCGAGGGCGACGTAGAACAGCGCGATGAGGATCGATCCGCCGCCGAGCAGGAACGCGGCGTACAGCGCACCTCCGATGAGCAGCGCCGAGAACACCGCCGATTCGAGGCCGACCGAGATGCCGCCGAGGATGACGGTCGCGGGCCCGGTCAACGAGGCCGCGCCGATGTCGCGGACCGGCCGGCGGCTGGTCTCGGTGAAGTAGCCGGTGAGGATCTGGATCGCCGCGGCGAGCACGATGCCGACGACGACCGCGAGCCACGCGTACAACCGCGGGTTGCCGTCGATTCCGTCGAGGTCGAAGGAGCCGTAGCCGCTGGGCAGGAAGGTGAAGGTGACGACTGCGGTCAGCCCGATCGCGACCAGTGCGGAGATGAAGAAGCCGCGGTTGATCGCGACCATCGCGTTTCGGTCCGAGGCCCGGAACCGCACGGCCAGGATGCCGATCAGCGCGGTCACCACACCGACGGCCGGGATCAGTAGCGGAAGGACCAGACCCTTCCCCCCGAACGCCTGCTGGCCCAGGATCAGCGACGCGACGAGAGTGACGGCGTACGACTCGAACAGGTCCGCCGCCATGCCCGCGCAGTCGCCCACGTTGTCGCCGACGTTGTCCGCGATCGTCGCCGCGTTGCGCGGGTCGTCCTCCGGAATACCCTGCTCGACCTTTCCGACGAGGTCGGCACCGACGTCCGCCGCCTTGGTGAAGATCCCGCCGCCGACCCGCATGAACATCGCGAGCAGTGCCCCACCGAAGCCGAAGCCCTCGAGCACGATCGGCGCGTGGTTGTTGTAGATCAACGTGACGGCGGCCGCACCCAGAAGTCCGAGGCCGATGGTGAACATGCCCACGACGCCACCGGACCGGAACGCGATCCGCAACGCCGGCTTCGCACCGACCTCCTGGGCGGCCGAAGCGACCCGGACGTTCGCCCTGGTCGCGAGCGTCATTCCCACGAACCCGACGAGTGCGGAGAACAGCGCACCGACCAGGAAGAACAGACTGCGGCCGAGCTTGACGTTGATTCCGCCTTCCGCCGGCAGCAGGAACAGCAGTCCGAAGACCACGACGGCGAAGAAGCTCAACGTCCGAAACTGCCGAGCCAGGAACGCGGCGGCGCCTTCCTGAACAGCTTTCGCGATGTCCCGCATCCGTTCCGTGCCTGGGCTGGCGGCCAGCACCTCGCGGACGAAGAACAATGCGACGAGGAGAGCGAACGCGGCGACGGCGGCGACACCGATCACCAACCCGCGCTGGTCGCTGCTCAGTGATCCCGCGTCTACGCTCGCGAGCGCCGCGTGGGTGGACGACATGCAACCTCCAGGACGTAGGGCAGCAACGGCGCTGCCGCACCACACCGGATCGAACCTGAGGTCGATCCGTCAGGTCGAACTCGCAGGTCGACCGGTCAGATCAAGCTCTGGGATCGAACGACGGGCGCGCGTCCCGCCGAAGACGTGACGCGCGCCACAACGAGCAGGATCGTAGCCACGACCGGCTCCGATCGGGTGGTGGGGGGTCGGTGCGGCGGCGCGTCGTGGCGAACCGGCCACGGACCGAACGCGGGTCGAACGCGGGTCGAGCGCCGACAGACGCCTTTCGTTAACGGTTCCAGCGAAGGACGACGACCGTTCCCCCGTCGGGGCTCGGCTTGACCTGGACGTCGTCCACCAGGCCCGACACGATCGCCAGTTCGACCGACGGGGCGATGTCGCCGGGCGACGTCGGAAAGGGTTCGCTCAGATCGGCCTTCCGCGCCTCGGCGACCGGCCCGATGTCGGAGACGGAGATCTGGTAACCCCGGTTGTCCTCGACGAACGCCACCCGGACGTGCTCGTCGGTTCGCAGCCGATTGTGGACGGACACCGCGCGAGAACACGCCTCGTCGACCGCGAGTCGGACCTCGTCGATCATCTCCTCGGGCAGGCCCGAACGGCGACCGACGGCAACCGCGAGCAGGCGGGCCGTTCGGATCTGGGCCGGCGCTGGGGAGAAGGTCAGAGCGACGGTGTTCATCGTCCCGTTCGTTCTGAACCGTCGAGGCAGGCCACGACGGTTCAGCTGTCAGCCGCTACGGCGTCGGCGACGCTGTCGAAGATGGGGAAGACCTTGGTCAGACCGGTGATCCGGAAGATCTTGAGGATCCGTTCCTGCGTGCAGACCAACTTCAGGGTCCCCTCGTGCGCGCGCACCCGCTTGAGACCCCCGACCAGCACGCCCAACCCGGTGGAGTCGAGGAACTCGACGCCCTCCATGTCCACGATCAGGTGATACGCACCGCCGCTCACCAGGTCGATGAGCTGTTCCCGAAGCTTCGGTGCCGTATAGACGTCGATCTCGCCGCCGACGACGACAACGGTCGAGTTGCCCTCCTTGTGGGTGGCCAAGGTCAGATCCACGACTACTCCTCAAGTGGTGAAGGTACGGACAACGCCCGCCGCTCGGCGCGAGTGGCTGGCACCGGCGAAGTTGACCTATGCCGGTGCGCGCCACTTACCCGACCCGTCTCATAGATAACCCTGCCACGAGGCCGGCGATCTTGAGAAGATCGTCCTCCTTTCGGGCTACCCCTGGCGGCCGCCGCGCGTCGGGAGTGCGCGTGTCGGACGCTCGTGGCACCGTCGTGGGGTGACCCTCGAGATCGCTCCGGAGACGACACCCCGAACGGAGCTCCTGGCCCGGCTGTGCCGCGATCCGAGACGGGCCGCCGCCGTCACCCATGTTCACCGACGTCCGGCGCAACCCCCGGTGCCGGGTACCTGGCCGCCCTGGGTCGACCCGCTCTTGCGCGACCGGCTGACCGCGACGGGGGTCGGCTGCCCGTGGCGGCACCAGCAGGAGGCAGCGGAGCTCGCGTGGGCCGGGCAGCACGTGGTGATCGGCACGGGTACGGGTAGCGGCAAGTCGTTGGCCTACCAGCTGCCCGCATTGACCGCGCTTCGCGCCGGCGAAGAACGGGTGCTCTATCTCTCCCCGACGAAGGCGCTCGCCGCCGACCAGCTCCGGGCGGTGACCGACCTGGAGCTGCCCGGGATTCGAGCGGCGGGGTACGACGGCGACGTCTCGCGGGAGGAGCGGGCGTGGGTTCGCGCCCACGCGAACCTGATCTTCACGAATCCCGACATGCTGCATCGAAGCGTGCTTCCCGGACATGCCCGGTTCCGGTCCTACCTGCGTCGCCTGCGATTCGTGGTCGTCGACGAATGCCACACCTACCACGGGATGTTCGGAGCCCATGTCGCCCAGGTCCTACGCCGTCTCCGCCGGATCTGCGCCCACTACGGCTCCTCCCCTACCTTCGTCTGCACCAGCGCTACGACGGCGAACCCGAGCGAGTGTGCGGAACGACTCACCGGATTGCCCTTCGCCGCGATCGTGGACGGTGCCTGGGGCCACGGCACGCTCGACTTCGCGCTGTACGAACCACCCGCCTCCCGGACCGACCCGGCCACCCGCCGCAGTGCGCTGACCGAAGCGGGGGACCTGCTCGCCGACTTGGTCGCCGAGGGCGCCCGTGCCATGGCGTTCGTCCGCTCCCGGGCGGCCGCCGAGATCACGTCCGCCGCGGCGCGTCGGGCGCTGGCAGAGCTCGCTCCCGACCTCGGCGAGCGGATCGGCTCGTACCGGGCGGGCTATCTGGCCGAGGAACGACGCGAGATCGAGACGGGATTTCGGACCGGCGACATCCTCGGTCTGGCGACCACCAACGCGCTGGAACTCGGGATCGACATCACCGGGCTGGATGCCGTCGTGGTCGCCGGCTGGCCGGGCACGGTGGCCTCGCTCTGGCAGCAGGTCGGGCGGGCGGGTCGGGCCGGCCGAGCGGCGACGGCGATCTTCGTTGCCCGCGACGACCCCCTCGACACCTACCTCGTGCACCACCCCGCAGCGATGTTCGACCGACCGGTCGAGGCCACCGTCGTCGACCCCTCGAACCCCTTCGTCCTCGCCCCCCACTTGGAATGCGCCGCAGCCGAACTTCCGCTCACCGATGCCGACCTCGCGTTGTTCCCCGGATCCGAATCGGTGCTCACCGACCTCGTCGCCGGCGGGCGACTTCGCCGGCGTCAGGGCGGCTGGTTCTGGGCGCGCCATGACGAACGTCCGGAGGCCGATCTGCGCGGCAGGGTGGGCGAGGCGGTCGCGCTCGTCGAACGGGCGACCGGCCGGCTCCTGGGCCACGTCGATCGTGGAGCCGCAGACCGCAGCGTCCACGACGGCGCCGTCTACCTGCATCTGGGCACGACGTACGTCGTCGACTCGCTGGACCTGGAAGCCGGAATCGCCCTGCTCGACGAGGACGAACCGCCGTGGACCACCGTCGCCCGGCAGATCACCGACCTACGCGTCGTAGAAGTACTCGAGGGCGCCCACCTCGCCGGTGACTCGCAGGCGGCACGGCTCAGTTTCGGCGACGTCGCGGTCACCACGCAGGTCGTGTCGTACCTGCGCCGCCGAACCGGAACAGGAGAGGTGCTGAGCGAACATCCGCTCACCTTGCCGTCCCGTCGACTTCTCACCCGGGCGACGATCCTGACGGTGGCCGATGCGGCGCTCGCGGCCGCCGGCTTGCAACCGGGCCGGGTTCCGGGCGCGGCCCACGCCGCGGAGCACGCCGCGATCGGGCTGCTCCCGCTGTTCGTCACCTGCGACCGTTGGGACGTGGGTGGGGTGTCCACCGCCCGCCACCCCGACACCGGCGAGATGACCATCTTCGTGTACGACGGCCATCCGGGGGGCGCCGGATTCGCCCAACACGGCTACCGGTCCGCACGTTCCTGGCTCACTGCGACTCGGGATGCGATCGCCGACTGTCGTTGTGAGACAGGCTGTCCGGCGTGTGTCCAGTCCCCGAAGTGCGGAAACGGGAACGAGCCACTCGACAAGTCGGGCGCAGTCCTGCTCCTCGGCGCGTTCCTCGATCACTCTGCCGCCTCCGGCCGTTGAGCACCGCCGTCGTCACCCGGTAGGTCGACGCACCGGGCCCGCCCGGGCCCGAGCGTGGCCGGCGCCGAACGCCGAGACGACCGGCGCCCCGACCTCGACCCAGACCCGGAGGTCGACGCCGTCCACCTCGCACCGGGTCATCGCCGCGTGGTTCGCCCCGACGACGGCGCCGGCCCGGACGCAGGCATCACCGGAATGCCACGACAACACCTCCGCGCCGGCCAGCGCGCCGAGATCGGCCGCGGTGGCTGCCGCCGCCGAGGCCCGGACAGCGGCGCCCACCATGACGCCACCGACCGTGGCAAGGAACAAGATCCCTGCCAGGCCGATCATCCAGAGGGTCGCCGAACCGGTGTCGGATCGCTGCCGGGCTGGCCACCCCACCGGCGCTCACCCGACCGAGTCGACGGCCGGTTCGGCCCCGGCCTCCGCGTCACCGCGCACCGCGACGGTCGGTCCGATCCCGGACCAAGGCCCAAGCACGCCCACCATCTTCGACACCGTCACCGCGATACCGCCTCCCGTCCGGGTCACGACGACCCGCGCGTCGGCGGGCGCGACCGCCCTCGCCGCCGCCCGGACGACGTCGATCGGCTCGCCACGTACTGCCGCGCGCGCGGCGATCCGCGCCGCGTCCTGGCATCGGAGGCCGTCCCGAAGTCCCACCACGACACTCGACCCCAGCAGGACCAGAAGCACGAGCAACGGCAGCACGGCCGCCACCTCAGCAGTTGCCATCCCCGCATCGACCCGGCCCGGGCCGTCACCGGGCGATCTCACCTGCGAGAACCGCTGTCTCACAGCTGGTTCAGCGCCTTGGTCACCAACCCGGTGAGCAGTTGCTGAACCGCGGTACTGTGCACGACCCCCCACAGCACCGCGGCGAACCCGCAGGCCGCCACCGTGCCCACCGCATACTCGGCGGTGCTCATCCCGGCGTCGTCCCCGCAAGAGCCGAACCGGCGCGGCAGACCCCGGCACCCCCCGCGGACGCGCCGGAGTGCCAGAACCACAGCTGCCCTACCTTCGGCGTTCATACGTCCTCCTTCCGTCCACCCGCGGGCACCTCTGCTGAAGTCCCGCCGGCCCGTCGATCAGCCGGATTCCAGCCTCGACCCCCCGGAACTCGCCTGCCGACGGTCCGAGAAGCTGTGGAGACCTACCGGGGCGCCGTCCACAACACCGGGGATTTCTCGGGCCCCGGTGAATCCGGCGGAACCGCGAAGGGAACCGCGGACGCTACGAGCCCAACTGGCCGAAGGCGAGGGCAAGGACGGGAACGACCGACACCAGAACGAATGCTGGAAGGAAGCACAGGCCGAGCGGAGCTACCGAGGCGACGCCGACCCGATGAGCCCGATCCCGCTGCGCCGCAGCGACTTCCGCACGAAGTTGCCGGCTGAGGCTCCGAAGCGCCGGACCCGGCGGGATCCCCTCGCGATCGCTGGCCGCCACGATCGTCTCGAGACCGGCCACCGCATCGCCCTCCCCGTCGCGGTAGGTCGCGCCGGTCCCACCGAGCCCCAGGAAGAGCCCCGCAGCAAGGCCCGCGAGTCGATCGCCCGCCGGCCCGCGAAGATTCGAACCGACGACCCTCGCCGCGACGACCAGCGAGACGCCGGCCGCCGAACTCGCGGCCAGCAGGTCGGCGGCGAGCGCGAAGTCGAGGTCGGACCGTTCGAGGTGCCCGGCGCTGACCGCCCGATCCGCGATCCGTTGCGTCCACAACAACCCGACCGCCTCCACGACCGCCCCGGCGACGAGACAGAACCGACCACCGGGGCCTGAGAAGACACGTACCGCCGCAGGCGGATCGACCAGGACGGTCAACGCCAGACCGATCATCGGCAGCGCGGCGAGCAGCCGGATCGTGGCCCGCGCCGTCGACAGGGCGAGGTCGACCTCCCGACCGACGTTCGCGTGGTCCACCTCCGCCTTGGCCAACGTCGCAAGCACCGGACGTATGGCGAGGCCGAGGCCGTCGCTGGTCGCCAACGCAACCGCGAGATGCTCGGCGCCGCGTCCCGGTTCGCCGGCCAACGTCTGGGACGGATCGCCGCCCAACGCGGCGAACGCCGCCGCCCGGTTCAACAAGTCCTCGGGGAGAGCGGAGACCGGTCCCCGTCGAAGCGACCCGAATCGGGGCGAAACCGCAGCAGGTCGGGGAGGCTCGAGCCGGGCCGCTCCGGCGCCCGACCGGAGCGCGCTCACGAGATCCGCACCGGACTCGAGCGACCCCGCCATCCGGACGAACGAGCGCTGCCAACCCGCGCTCGCGCGGCGCCGGGCAGCGTCACGCCGAGCGGACCGGCGGAGGTATCCGAGGACCGCGCCGACCAGCACGGCGGCGAAGACACCCGCCCAGCCGGCGAGCCAGCTCGCCCCGGACGCGACGACCAAACCGGCTGCGCCACCGCGCATCGAACGCCATCGCCTCACGGAGCGCCGAGCTCGACACTCCCGAGGCGGACCGCCCGAAACCGCCGCTCCACCACATCCAGCCCGGGTCCGGGGACAACACGATCACGGTCCAGCCGCAGGCAACTCGAAACCCCGACAAGGCCATCCGGACCGAGCATCGACACGCCCATCTCGACGACCCGCCGCTCACCTGCAACCCGCTCGAGGTGGACGACGACCGGCAACGACCCGGCCAGCAGGCTGTGCAGCGCAGGCCGAGAGGTTCCGGCGAGCGCCGCCAAACCTTCCAGCCGAGAAGGCACGTCCCGCACCGCGTTGGCGTGCAGGGTGCACAGTCCACCGTGCCCGGTGTTCAACGCGACGAGAAGGTCGACGACCTCGGCGCCACGCACTTCGCCCAGCACCAGACGATCAGGCCGCATCCGAAGTGCCTGCCGGACCAAGTCGCGCAACGAGACCGCACCCGCACCTTCGACGTTCGCCGCGCGCCCCTGAAGTCGCACCAGTTGGGGGTGATCGGCGAGCACCTCCGACGTATCCTCGATCAGGACGATCCGGCTCGCCGCGTCGATCTCGGCGAGCAACGCCGCGAGCAACGTGGTCTTGCCCACGCCGGCCTGACCGCTGATCAACAACGGAATGCCGAACGCGATCGACGTCCGGAGCAACTCCTCGAACGCCGGTGCCACCGTTCCGGCGGCGACGAGCCCGGCCAGGTCGAACCGAAACGGCCGGACCGCCCTGATCGAGATGCAGGTACCGTCCGCAGCGACGGGCGGGATGACGGCATGCACCCGATGACCGCTGGGAAGCACCCCGTCCGCGAACGGCTGTGCCGCATCGAGACGCCGGCCGGACCTCGTCACCAGCCGGACGGCGAGCGCCCGAACCTGCTCCTCGCCCCCAGCGAGACGCAGCCCCGAGGGGGCCAGCCCCGCACCACGGTCGGCCCAGACCTCGCCGCCCCCGTGCACCAGCACGTCGCACACCGATTCGTCGTCGAGCAGAGGCTGGAGGACGCCGGCGCCGAGCAACTCGGCCTCGACCCGGCGCACCCCGGCCGCGAACGCCGCCGGCGCGAGCGAACCGGCCACCGCCCGGTATGCCGCCGCGATCGTCGCCGACGTCGCCGGCTGCCCATGGTCGACCAGGAAACGCCGAACCTCGTCCGCGTCCACATCGCCTCCGGCGGTCTGTTCTCCAGACCGGAGCGTGGCATCGATCGCCCTTGTGGAGGACGCCGCGTCCCCAGCCGGGCGTCCGGAAAGGCCCGACACGCAGGCGGCCCCCGATCGGGGGTGAGCGGGGGCCGCGGGAAGCAGTTGGCCGGGGGGGGTGGACAACTGCTTCGTGCGTCGCAGGCGGGAAACCCGCGTGCGCAACTGCCATGTTCCCCCATGTCCGGTAGAGAAACAACCGGGCCGGGTCGGTGTTGCTGCGACGGTATCCCGCCGGGCACCCGATCGAGGCGGACGTTCACCTTCGTTTGACGAACGCCGATCCGATCGGGTGTTTACGATCGAACCGTGCCCAGCAACGGCGCCGAGGCGGCCTTCTTCGACCTCGACAAGACCATCATCGCGAAGAGCAGCGCGCTGGCCTTCGGGCGTCCGTTCTACAGCTCCGGACTGATCGATCGGCGAGCCGTGCTCAAGAGCGCATACGCCCAGTTCATGTTCTCGCTCGCCGGAGCTGACGAGGCGCAGATGAACAAGATGCGCGACTCGATGGCCACCATGTGCAAGGGCTGGGACGTAGCCCAGGTCCAGCAGATCGTGGAGGAAACGCTGCACGATCTCATCGACCCGATCGTCTACGCCGAGGCCGTCGATCTGATCGAGCTCCATCGTACGGCCGGGCACGACGTCGTCATCGTCTCCTCTTCCGGAGCGGAGGTGGTCGCGCCCATCGGCCGGCTCCTCGGGGTCGATCACGTCATCGCGACACAGATGGAAGTCCTCAGCGGGCGGTACACCGGCACCATCGCGTTCTACGCCTACGGCCCCAACAAGGCGTCGGCGATATCCGAGCTCGCCGGCGAACGGGGCTACGACCTCGCCCGCTGCTTCGCCTACTCCGACTCGATCACCGACCTCCCGATGCTCGCGCTCGTCGGACATCCGACCGTGGTCAACCCGGACCGCGCGCTGCGGAAGGTCGCGGTCGAGCGGGACTGGCCGATCAGCGACTTTCGCCGTCCGGTACGACTTCGCGACCGGATCCCCCGCATCCCCGCCCCGCCGCGTCCGGTCACCGCCGGCGCCGCGGTCGGTGTCGCGGCGGGCGCGGCCGTCGGCGCCGCTTGGCTGGCCCGCCGGCGGCGGCAGGCCTGAGAAGGCTGACTGCGACGTCTGATCGGAAGCCGCAGTCCAGGCTTCGCTGAGAAATGCCCCCAACCGGGGGACCCCCCTTGCACCGTCCGGCGGCCCAGGCGTACACAAGGCCTAGCGGAAGAAGACGCATCCGCGAGCAGGACAGGCACGAAGCCGGGCACCCACGCGCGACCAGCCGCGTATGGCACGCCGGGCGGCCCCACCGCCGGGAGGCGGAGGCGTCGAGCCGACGATTGTGTCCAGCACGCTTGTTCACCCGGCTTCGTGTCCGTCCTGCGCCCAACGCCGCTGCTGGGGCTTCGCCGAAACCCTTATGTGGCAGGGACTTCCGCGCTCAGGTCGTCGTCTCGGCATCACGCAGGAGCGCCTCGCAGATCGCCAGCGACTCGACCGCCCCCAGCCGCACCGCTTCACAGCAGTGCACGACCCAGGCGCCCACATCGCCCTCGCGGTAGCCCGCCGCACCAGCCACGTACTCGGCGGCCCGCTCGGCATGACCGACATCCGGGCAGGACACCGCCTTCGGGTCGAGACCCCGGGCCACCAGGACCAGCCGGCTCGCCGCCCGGGCCACCACGTCACCCGCGACGGGGAAAGCGTCCAGCGTGAGCAGCTCTCCCTGAACGACCGCGGACAGCAACAACGCCGAGGACGTCTTGCGTTCGGCGATCAGATCGGCGAGTCCGGCAAGCCGCGAGCCGACGGATCCCACGGCTCGCGGTCGCCCCAGATCGTCGTCGTCGGCGATCCCACGAGCGGCTAGCACGTGCAGCCGCGCCAACGCCTGCAGAGGCGCCCGGTCCACGACGTCGACCAGCGGCCCGAGCCCCGTCGACACCCGAACCGCGCCCTGCACCACCGGATCTTCGACGCCGTCCCGCAACTGTGCGAGCGACACCTCGTGCCCGGCCAGAGCAGCCGACGCCCGAGCGCAACGCAACCCCGCCTCCGCGCTGAGCTCGGCCGAGCGTCGGCGTAGCAGCCGATGGCCGAGCAACGTGTCCACCGCTGCCCGGGCTTCGCCGAGCGCCTCCTCGACGCCCGGCAGCAAGGCCAGCGGCGCAAGCGGATCGGCTGTCACCACGGCGACGTTAGCGGAGCGACGTATCGGCCACCGCGGGCGGACCGGTGGGGAACCGGCGAAAGGTTTTAGTGAGCTCTCGCGAGCCGATGAATCTGGGTGAAACACGTGCTCGACCGTCCGACCGGGCGGCCTCTCCCTCCAGCGAACGAGACGGGCGGGTCGAACCCCATCGCCGATCCGGGCCCACTCGGACTCGGCGCATTCGTGATGACCACCTTCGTGCTCTCGGTGTTCAACGCCGGTCTCATCAAGGGCGACGGTCTGGAGTCCGTAGTCCTGCCGCTGGCCTTGTTCTACGGCGGACTCTCGCAACTGCTCGCCGGCATGTGGGAGTTCCGTAAGGCCAACACGTTCGGGGCTCTCGCCTTCACCTCGTTCGGAGCCTTCTGGCTCTCGTTCGCCGCCTACGTGAGGTACGTGGTGCCGTCCATCCCGGACTCGAGCGCGAACCAGATCCCGCACATCACCGGGCTCTTCCTGCTCGCCTGGACGATCTTCACCGCGTACATGTTGATCGCGTCGCTGCGAGTGTCCGGAGCGGTCGCCGCGGTGTTCCTGTTCCTCACCGCGACGTTCCTGCTGCTCACCATCGGGGCGTTCGGAAGCTATCCGAACGTGACCAAAGCCGGCGGTTACGTGGGCATCGTCACCGCGGCCGCCGCGTGGTACGCCTCGTTCGCGGGCGTCACCAATGCCACGTATCGCCGTACAGTGCTCCCTGTTTTTCCCGCGCGGTTTGCCCGACACGAGTATCCGAACGACCGACAGGGGCGTTAGAGCATGACCGAGAGCCCGGTCTCGAACCTGCTGCACGAGACGCGGACGTTTCCGCCGAGCGGGGAGTTCGCGGCTGAGGCTGTCGCGACGGAGCACGAATACGTGGCCGCCGCGGCGGATCGTCTGGGGTACTGGGCGAGGCAGGCGGCGCGGTTGCGGTGGGACAAGCCGTGGGAGCAGGTTCTGGACTGGACGAACCCGCCGTTCGCGAAGTGGTTCGTCGGCGGTGAGCTCAACGTTTCGGTGAACTGCCTGGACCGGCATGTGGCGGCCGGTTTGGGGGAGCGGGTCGCGTTCCACTGGGAAGGCGAACCGGGTGATACCAGGACGATCAGTTACGCGGAGTTGCTCGAGTTGGTCTGCCAGGCGGCGAACGCGCTGACCGAGCTCGGCGTCGCGGCCAGGGACCGGGTCGCCATCTACATGCCGATGATCCCGGAAACGGTGATCGCGATGCTGGCCTGCGCCCGGGTGGGCGCGGCGCACAGCGTGGTGTTCGGCGGGTTCTCCGCGCAGGCGTTGGCCGACCGGATCGTGGACGCGGACGCGAAGCTCGTGATCACCGCCGACGGTGGTTACCGGCGCGGCGCGCCCAGCTCGCTCAAACCGGCGGTCGACGAGGCCCTCGCCTCGTGCCCAGGGGTGGGGCACGTCCTCGTCGTGCGGCGCACCAGTCAGGACGTGGAGTGGACCGGGAACCGGGACGTGTGGTGGCACGAGTTGGTGGAGCGGCAGTCGAAAACCCATACGCCGCGGGCGTTCTCCGCCGAGAACCCGCTGTTCTTGCTCTACACCTCGGGGACGACGGGCAAGCCGAAGGGGATCCTGCACACGTCCGGCGGCTACCTGACCCAGGTGTCCGCGACCCATCGGATGGTGTTCGACCTGCACCCGCAGACCGACGTCTACTGGTGCGCCGCCGACGTCGGCTGGGTCACCGGCCACAGCTACATCGTCTACGGACCACTCGCCAACGGCGCGACGTCGGTGCTCTACGAGGGCACCCCCGACACCCCGACCAAGGAACGTTGGTGGGAGATCGTCGAACGTTACAAGGTCAGCATCCTCTACACCGCGCCGACCACCATCCGGACGTTCATGAAATGGGGCGAGGACCTTCCCGCACGCCACGACCTGTCGAGCCTGCGGCTGCTCGGATCGGTCGGTGAACCGATCAACCCGGAGGCGTGGATCTGGTACCGGCACGTCATCGGCTCGGACCGATGCCCGATCGTCGACACCTGGTGGCAGACCGAGACCGGCGGCATCATGATCACCCCGCTGCCCGGCGTCACCGCCACCAAACCCGGGAGCGCGATGCGCGCGTTCCCCGGGATCGGCGCGGACGTCGTCGACGAACAAGGAAGGACCGTCCCCGACGGTTCCGGCGGCTACCTCATCCTCACCGATCCCTGGCCCGGAATGCTGCGCGGCATCTGGGGCGACGACCAGCGCTTCGCCGACACGTACTGGTCCCGCTTCGAAGGGCGCTACTTCGCCGGCGACGGCGCGAAGAAGGACGACGACGGCGACCTCTGGCTACTCGGCCGCGTCGACGACGTCATGAATATCTCCGGCCACCGCATCTCCACCACCGAAGTCGAATCCGCGCTGGTGTCGCACCCGTCCGTCGCCGAGGCCGCGGTCGTCGGAGCATCCGATCCGACCACCGGGCAAGGCATCGTCGCGTTCGTCATTCCCCGCGGATCCGTCGCCGACGACATCGCCTCGGGCGACGCGTTCACCGCAGAGCTCCGCGACCATGTCGCGAAGGAAATCGGCAAGATCGCCAAACCGCGACAGATCCTGATCACCCCGGAGCTCCCGAAAACGCGATCCGGCAAGATCATGCGACGCCTCCTGCGAGACGTCGCCGAAAACCGGGAACTCGGCGACGTCACCACCCTGGCCGACCCGTCGGTCACCGACGCGTTGCGAGCCCGGATCGACACCACCCGCGGGGACGACGGCGGCGGGACCTGACGGCGGCCGTACCCTGCGTTCGTGGACGAAACCGTCACCATCGAGGAGGCAGCGGCGCTGCTCGGGGTGCGCGTGCCGGTGATGCAGGCGTTACTGAGGCACCAGCGGGTGCCCGGCGCGTACGACATGAACGAAGAGGGCTGGCTGATTCCACGCGCGGCGATCCAGGCGTTCGCGGCTCAATGGGCCGCGAGCGGGACGACCGGGTCGGGGGAGCGTCCCGGCTAGGGCCGACAGCCTCAGGCCGACTCGAACACGGTCAGTGTCTCCTGCTCACGTACCTCGCGAGTCGGTGCCGGGGGACGGACCCGGCGCGGCAACGTCAGCAGGGTCAGGACGATGACCACGGCGGCGACACCGGACATGCTGAGCAACGCGAGGTTCGCGCCGGCGGTCTGCGCCGCCTTGGCGCCCTCGGAGACGACCACGTGGTGGAATCGCGACGTCGCCACCGTCGCCAACACGGCCAGTCCCACCGAACCGCCGATCTGCCGGGTGGTGTTGATCAAGCCGGAAGCGAGGCCTGCATCCTGGGGAGCGACCCCGCTGGTCGCGCCCATCGTGACCGGCACCAGAGTGGTCCCCATGCCGTACGCGGTGACGATGCCGGGCAGGCACAGGTGCGTCAGGTAATCGCTGTGGACGCCGAGATGGGCGAGCCAGAAAAGACCCACACCGCCGATGGCCGATCCGACCACGAGCATCGTGCGAACACCGAAACGGCCGACGACGCGGGAGGATATCTGGGTTCCCAGGATGATCGAGAGTGGCATCGGCAAGAACGCGAAGCCGGCCCGCAGCGGGCTGTAGCCCAGCACGTCCTGCGCGTACTGGGACAAGAAGAAGAAGATGCCGAACATGATCGACCCTAGTCCGATCATGATCACGTTCGCGCCGACCAGACTCCGGGAGCGGAACAACCGCAGCGGTGCCAACGGGTGCCGATGGCGGGCTTCGACTCCCACGAACGCGGCGATCAGCAAGACCCCGGCCACGATCGGTCCGAGGACGATCGCACTGCCCCAGCTGTGGCTGTCGGTGCTGACGATGCCGTAGACGAGCGACGACAGGCCCGCCGTGATGCTGAACGCACCCGCGTAGTCCAACGTCGGACGCTGCCCCTCGAGTTTCGACTCGGCGAGAACCGCCCGCGCCGCGAGCGCGGTGAGCACCCCGATCGGCACGTTGATGAACAAGATCCAGCGCCACGACAACAGGTCGGTGAGCAGACCACCCGCGATGACACCCGTCGCCCCGCCCGCGCCGGCGACCGCACTCCACATCCCCAGTGCGCGCATCCGGGCCTTCGGCTCGGTGAACGTGGTGGTCAGGATCGTGAGAGTCGCCGGCGAGAGCATCGCGCCGCCGACCCCTTGGAACGCCCGAGCGGTGATCAGTTGAGCGCCGCTCTGCGCCAAGCCTCCGAGCAGCGACGTCAACGAGAAGACCAGGATCCCGATGAGGAACAACCGGCGCCGACCGTAGAGGTCGGCCATCCGGCCGCCCAGCAGCAGGAAGCCCGCGAAGGTCAGCGTGTACGCGTTGAGCACCCACTGCAGACCGCTGGTGGTGAAGTGCAGGTCGGACTGCATGCTGGGCAACGCGAGGTTCACGATGCTGACGTCGAGGATGACCATGAACTGCGCGACGCAGACGATCGCGAGGGTCAGGTTCGCCACCCCGCGCCGGGCGAGGAATGAGGGCATCCGCGGCCTCCAGAGCCAGCCAAGACAATGGAACGGCAACGTTCCGTATTCTCCGCCGGGACAACTTCGCCGGCCAGCCGATTCTTCCCGGCGGCCGGCAGCCGGGCTGTGTGCTCGCTCACACCCGGACGGAGTCCGGTCGTGTCAGGCTTTCCGCTGTGCCACCCGATCCGTCGATCGTCTTCGTCCCCGGCCCCTGGCGGCACCGTGACATCGGCGCGAACGGGCAGAAGTTCCACGTCGCGGAGTTGGGCGAGGGCCCGCTCATCCTGCTGCTGCACGGATTCCCGCAGTTCTGGTGGGCCTGGCGGGACCAGCTGACCGGCTTGGCCGAAGCGGGGTGGCGCGCGGTCGCCGTGGATCTGAGGGGCTACGGAGCCAGCGACAAGCCGCCACGTGGCTATGACGCACCGACCCTGTCCGCCGACGTCGCCGGGCTGGTACGCGCGCTCGGTGAACGCGACGCGGTGATCGTCGGCCACGGCTGGGGGGCGTTCCTCGGTTGGACGGTGGGGGCGCTGCACCCGGCGGTGGCCCGGAAACTGGTCGTGCTCTCGATGCCGCACCCGCTCCTGCTGCGCCGCGCGCTGCTGCGGCCCGGACCCCAGATACGAGCCGCCGCGCACGCGTACCAGTTCCAGGTGCCGTGGCAGCCGGAGCGGTCGTTGGTCGCGGACGGCGCGCAGAAGATCGCCAGGCTGTTGCGGGAGTGGGGCGGCCCGGATTTCCCGTACGCGCAGGTCGTCGCCCGCTACCGCGAGCATGCGCAAATTCCCGGCGTCGTGCACAGCGCGATGGAGTACTACCGCTGGACCATGCGTTCCCAGCTGCGACCTGACGGTGCCCGTTTCGCCCGCGCCATGGCGACACCGGTGCTCGCGCCGACCCTTCAGATCCACGGCGACCTCGATCCGTGCATGTTGGCGGCCACGGCACGCGGCGCGGAATCGCTGGTCGCCGCGCAGTACCGGTGGGTGCGGCTCGACGGAGTAGGGCATTTCCCGGCCGAAGAGCGTCCCACCGAGATCACCCGGCTGATCGACGAGTGGGCTCGACGCTGACCCCGAGAACGGTTGCGGCGAAGCTCAGTCACAACGTCCGGTCGAGACGGGATCCGTGGCCTGCACGCCGGCCGTGACATCGGACGACACCTCGGTGGCCGTCAACGCATAGCCGGTGTCGGGGACGTCGGTGGACGCCGCGAAGACCACGCCGTACACCCGGCCGTCGGGGGCGAGCAGCGGGCCCCCGGAGTTGCCGGGCCGGACCTGCGCGCGAATCGCGTAGACCTCCCGGTTGACCTGCCGACTCTGGTAGATGTTCGGACCGGTGATGGTGAGCCGTTCGCGAACGCGGGCGGCGACCGCGGTGAACGGACCGTTCTGGGGGTAGCCGGCGACGACCGAGTCCTGCCCCGGCCCGGCTGACGGGGCGAACGTCAACGGCGCCACGCCCAGACCGTCGACCGCGAGCACGGCCACGTCACGGTTCGGGTCGTAGACCACGACCGTCGCCCGCAGTTCCCGGTTCCCGACGTGCACCCGCGGGCTGCGAACGCCCGCCACGACGTGCGCGTTCGTCACGACCCGGTTCGTCGCGTAGACGAAACCGGTTCCCTCGATGCTGCGCGAGCAGGAGGCCGCGTCACCGGTGATCTTGAGAATCGATCCGGCCGCGCGCTGGACGGCTACACTGCCCGCGATCGCGGGATCCGGCGCCGACACCGACGGGGCCTGCTCGCTGGTGAGGGGATCGACGATCGCCGGAAACCCCGTGTTGTCCAGCAGGTTCCGGAACTGGGTCAGCGCGTTGCGCAGGCCGGTCGGCAGTGCCTCGTCGACCCCCGCGATCACCGCCGAACGCCGGATCTGCCGGCTCAGCCCGGTGAGGCTCGAGTGCGAGATCGACGTCGCGACCAGCCACGCGACGACCAGCACCGACACGACTTGCAAGATCGCGCCGCCGACGTCGTCCACGATCCGCGCCGGTGAGAATCGAACCCGGCTGCGCAGGAACGCTCCGAGCATCGCCGCGACGAGCTGGCCGAGCGAGGCCACCACGAAGACGACGATCAGCCCCAGCGCGGGCGGCGACACCTGGTCGCCGAGCGCGTGGACGACAGGGACCGCGAGTTCGGTCCCGAGGATCCCGCCCCCGACGACCCCGACGAACGACAACGCACCGACGAGGAAGCCCTGGCGGTAGCCGGCGAAGGCCGAGGCGATGCACAGCACGACGAGGAAGACGTCGAGCAGATCGCCGTGCACGAGACGTCAGCCTAGGTTTCGCGGCCCCACGAAGGACCCGGCCGCACCCGGCAGGTCGTCACGAAATCGTGAGCGTGCCCTTCATGTACGGGTGAATCGTGCAGAGGAAGTTGTACACGCCGGGTTGGTCGAAGCGGACCGTGATCGACGTGGTGTCGTCGTGCACCGTGCCGGTGCTCGCCTGCGAGCCGTCCTTGAACGCCAGGTTGTGGGGAACGCTTCCGGTCACCTTGAAGACGATCTTCACGACGCCGGTATGGGCGTACAGGCTCGTCGTGGTGAACTTCAGATCGTTGCCCGCGGACACTTCCAGCACCTGCACCCCGTCGAGGGTGCTGGCGGTCTCGGACGCGCCGGGCGGTTGCGTGCCGCTTTGGCCGGCGTCCCCGCCGCATCCCGCGATCAGCGCCACGAACGCGACGCCGGCGACCCACCGGCAACCGCGGACCCTCACTCCCCCACCGTAAGCGTCAGCGGGCCGTCCTCGCCCGGCGGAAGTCGCAGCTCACGAGCGGGATCCCATGGCCGCTCGAGACCCAACCACTGCAGCAGCGCGCTGATCACCACGCCGGTGAAACCCCAAACGACCAGCCCGCCGACCTCGAACGCCGGACTCGCCCCACGCAGACTCGTCACCACACCGCGGGCCGCGGGGTCGGCGAACTCGTGCAGCGGGATGCGGACGACCGCGGTGATCTCCGTGTCGTCGGCGACGAAGACGTCGCTGGGCGCGTGCCACCAGGCCACGACGGGCGTGACGGCGTTGGCGGAGATCGGCAGCCAAAGGTCCGCGAAGGCGCCGAGCACGGCAACGCCGGCCGGATCCACCCCGGTTTCCTCGCGGGCCTCCCGCAACGCGGTCTCGATCGGCCCCGCGTCCGCCGGGTCGGCGCCGCCTCCGGGAAAGGCGGCCTGACCGGCGTGGGTACGCAACCAGGGCGCACGCTGGACGAGCAGGAGGTCCGGCCCGTTCGGGCCTTCGCCGAACAGGATCAGCACGGACGAACGCCGGACGGGCGCGGTTTCCCCCCACCCCCCGTCCATCGACATCGACGCCCGCAGCGGAGCGGGAACCGGCAACGAGTCGTGGCGGGCCGCGCGTTCGGCCAACGGCCGAAGCCAACTCGGCACCTCTGCCGGGTTCGAGGCGGTGCGCCCATTCGCGGCAGCGCTCAACGTCGTGTCACAGCGCGACGACCTGGCCCTTGACGAGACCGGCCGCGATCCGCGCGTCCGTCGGCCCGATTCCGTACGACGGGCAGAGCGCCGCGATCCCGCAGGCCCCACAGGCCGGTTTGCGGGCGTGACACACCCGGCGTCCGTGAAAGATCACCCGGTGGCTCAGCATCGTCCACTCGGCACGGGGGATCAGCGCGCCGACCGCGTGCTCCACCTTCACCGGGTCGTCCTGCGCGGTCCACCCGAAACGACGGACCAGCCGTCCGAAGTGCGTGTCGACGGTGATCCCGGGGACGCCGAACGCGTTCCCGAGCACGACGTTCGCTGTCTTGCGTCCCACGCCGGGCAATGTGACGAGGTCCTCGAGCCGACCCGGCACCGCGCCGCCAAACCGTTCGACCAGGGCCGCCCCGAGCCCGAGCAGGCTGTTCGTCTTGGCCCGGAAGAAGCCGGTAGGTCTGATCAACTCCTCCAGCTCGGTCCGGTCGGCCCCGGCATAGGCCGCGGCGTCGGGGTAACGCGCGAACAGCGCCGGCGTCGTCATGTTGACCCGTTTGTCGGTGCACTGGGCGGACAGGATCGTGGCGACCAGCAGCTCGAGCGGCGTCCGGAAGTCCAATTCGCAATGCGCGTCGGGGTGGATCGCGGCGAGCATCTTGTTCATCTTGCGGGCCCGGCGGGTCAGCGCGAGGGTCGTCTCCCCGATCGGATCCCGGACGTCCGCGGCGGCCGGCGACGAGAGGTCGACGACCGGTTCACCCGCTACGAAACCGGGGGCGGGAGTTTCGGTGCGGCGCGCCACAGCCTCACCCTAAGGGTTCGTCCCGATCGAGCGCCGGATGGGGTTCGGCCCGAAAGTTACGCCATTCGGTCTAGGTCATATCGGCAGCAGACCGTACTTTCTGCTTATTTCGGACGGAGGAGGCTCAAGGTTTTTTCGAATCCCGACGAGACGGGGTGTGGCACGGCACGCAGCACCGTCCACTCCCCGAACTCGACCGCCCCGACAAGGACATTCCATGCCGCACCCTTCCCCCCGGACCGCAACCGGAGCCTGCGCCGCCGACGAGACCGCGATCGCCGTTCTGAGCGAGGAACAGGCCGATCGGCGAACCGCCCAGGCGCGGGTGCGGGCCGAACGTGCCGCGCTGCGAGCTGCCGCCCGCGCGATCCCGCCGCAGCGGGACGCGGGCTACGCGCACCTTTCGCTCAGTGAGATGCGGGCGCACCGTCGGAACGTGGCCGAAGCCGAGGAACGCATCGGCTACTGGCAGCGAGTCGCCGGGCAGCGTCTGGACGCGGCCCGCGGGCTCGGGATCGACCTCGACGTCCACCGGATGGACCCGGACCTGGCGATCAAGGGCCTCGAGCGCACCCGGCAGAACCTGATGCACACCTCCCGCCGGGCGTTGCCGTCGCTCCCGTCGCTGGCGGCGGTCTGGAGCGACCTCGCCGACGAGGACGCCGACGCCACCCTCGAGCGCATGATCGACGAGCTCGAGGAATACCGGGAGGCACTCAGTACGACGACCAAGGCCGCGACCGCGGAGCTCATCGCGCGGTACCGTCAGACCCCGTCGGACTGCCTCGCGATCCTGCCCGCCTGAGCCGGAATCGTCAGATCCGGTCCGTCTCCGGGTTCCTGGAGAGGCGAACCCACGAGCGGAAAGGGCTCACCGAGCGGATGTTCGTCGCCCTCGCGATCGTCTTTCCGGCGTTGTTGCTCCTCGCGATCCTCGGGATGGAACGCGTCGAGCGGCCCCTGGAGAAGTCTCAGGTGCGGAAGAACGATCGGCGAGGTGACGACCGTCCCGGCACACCCCGGCGCGGTCAGGCGAACACGGCTACGCCCCTGGCCGTCCGCCAGACGGAAGGGGGGACCCATGTCGCTGGAGCCTGAACAGATCGGGATGTTCCCGTTGTTCGCCAGCCTCAGCCTCGAATCGCGCACGGCGCTGGCCGAACAACTCCACCGGCGCTCCGTGCGCAAGGGCGAGCGGCTGTTCACCGAGGGGGAACCCGGCGACGCCGTCTACCTGCTTCTCAAGGGCAAGGTGAAGATCTACCGGACCTCGCCGGACGGCCGGGAGAACCTCCTGATCGTCATGGGCCCCGGCGACGTGTTCGGCGAGCTGTCCCTGTTCGACCCCGGCCCCCGGACCGCCAGCGCCAGCGCCATCACGAACAGCGAGGTGGCGTCTCTGGACCACGCGGAGCTGACCAGACTCCTCGAAGGTCGCCCCGAGACCGCGGCGTTGCTCCTTCGCGTCCTGGCCCGACGCCTGCGCCGGACGAACGACGCGATGAGCGATCTGGTCTTCACCGACGTACCGGGGCGGGTGGCCAAGGCCCTACTCACCCTCGCACGACAGTTCGGCACCCGCGACGAGAACGACGTCCTGCGAGTCGAGCACGGGCTCACCCAGGAAGAACTCGCCCAGCTGGTCGGCGCGAGCCGGGAAACGGTGAACAAGGCCTTGGCGGACTTCACCAGCCGTGGCTGGCTTCGACTCAGGTCGCGGAGCGTGATCGTGCTCGACCCCGAACGCCTCGAGCACCGCGCCCGCTGACGAACCGCGCTCAGTCAGCGGCAACCTCGAGAACCTGCCGCGCCTCGTTCGCGAAACCGCGGTGGCCGGATTCAGCTGCCAGATCGACGACCTCCCGGGCCGCCTGGGCCGCCTCGCCGCGACGCCCGGCGGCGATCAACAGCTGCGCGTAGACCGTCAGCGCCCCGATCTGCGACCGCACGTCCTCCGCCGGTTCGGCCAGCGCCCGATCGATCGTGACGAACGCTTCGTCGGTGTTTCCACTCTCGGCCTGGATCTTCGCCAGGTACGCCAGTGCCTGCCGGCGCGGGAACAGCAGGCTGGAGGTTCCGCCGGCCAACGCTCCCCGGAGCAACTGTTCGGCTCCCGCGAGGTCGCCGCGCGTGTACCGGATCCGCGAACTCACGATCGTCAGCCCGCTGAACGCCTCCGGGAAGGCCCCGAAATCGAAGCGGAGGGCGATCATCCGTCGCTCCACCGCTTCGATGCCGCCGACGTCTCCGACATCCAGAAAGAGGAGCGCCAAGAACGCCAAGGCCGTCATCTGCAGCGGACGGTGCTGCTGCCGGGAGGCCGCCCGCTCGGCGTCCTCGAACGCGGCAACCGCGGCCTCCACCTCACCGCTGGCGCGGAACACCATGCCGTTGCCGAACGCGACCAGCATCGGGCCCCACACCTCGTCGAGTCCGGCGAACGACCGGGCAGCCTGCGCCAGCTCTTCCACCGCCGAGTCCATCTCACCGACCGACAGGGCCGCCATCGCGTCGACCCACCGGCAGACGGCGGCCTCCCAGCGGGCACCCATCCCTTCGACGACGGGAAGCACCTCCGCGACGAGCGCGCGGGCGGCCTGCAGCTGACCCTGCAACAACCGGACGAACGCCTCGCTGCCGTCGCACCAGACGGCGCCGCCGGCGTCCTGGAAGGACCGGAAACAGGCCCGAGCTTCGTCGAGCGCGCGCAACGCGGCGTCGAAGTCGACCCGGGTCGCAGCGCACCAGGTCAGGTGTTGCAACGCCCACGCCGCCCCGTAGTCGTCGTGCACCTGGCGGGCGAGCGCAAGCGCCTGGCGGAAGCGGTCCTCGGCCGACACCAGCCGGCCGTCCAACAGGTCGAGCAGGCCCAGGCGCCGCATGGCGATGCCGGTGAGCTCGTCCTGACCGGAGTCACCGGCGAGTGCGAACGCGCGGACCAACGCGTTGCGCGCACCCTCGCGGTCCCCTCCCCGGGATCGCAGCTCCCCCAGGACGATCAGAGCGCCGGCCCGGATGTCCGGCCGTTCGGAGGCCAGCGGACCGTCCAACTCCCGCTCGACGACGTCGGCCGGGCGATGCTGTGCGTTGAGCGCGCTCGCGTACATCACTTCGCCGTAGCGCACCTCGTCGGCAGGAACGAGCCCGGCCGCCTGCACGGGACGGACCAGCTGCAACGCCTTGACCAGAGCGCGTTCCGCGGCGACGTTGTCCTCCTGCCGGAGCGCGGAGCGACCCAACCGGAGACCGGCCTCGACCCCGGCCGGCACCGCCGACCAGGCCGGGTCGCCCCCCGGAAGCGCCATCTCGGTGGCGAGCGTGACGGCCTGTTCCGCCTGCGCGGCGACGGCGGCGTCGACCTCCGCCGGCCGGGCGCGCCGTTCGGGCGCCATCGTGGCAACGGCGGCGTGCCGTCGCGCCCGCTCCGATTTGGTCAGTGCTTCGTACGCGACGTCGCGCGCGAGCGAATGCGCGAACCGCCACCGCCCCTGACCGGTCCCGACGACCAGACCGTGATCGGCCACCGACTGCAACAACGCCTCGACCGTCCGCAGGTCGACCCGCGGGTCGACCTGCGGCAACCACGCGGACGCGAACGCCGTACCGAATACCGACGCGTCCCGCAGGAGCGCACGTGCGGCCGGTTCGAGCGCGTCGATGCGCGCGGCGAGAACCGAACGGACACCCGCCGGCAGCGCGTCGTGCGGGATACGGCCGGTCAACATCCAGAAGCCGTCCCCGTCCTGGACGAGCACACCCTGGTCCCTCAGCAGTTCCAGCAGCTCGGCCAGGAAGAACGGGTTCCCCCCGGCCCACGCGACCAACTCGCCGCGTTCCCGGGTAGGCAGCACCGCTCCTCCCAGGTAGGCACGCAGCAACCGGTCGAGGGTCGACGGATCGAGCGGCCCGACGGTCAAGGGGACGGTTCCGGGAGCATCGAACACGGTCGTGGAACCGTCGTGGCTGCGGCACACCGCGACGACGAGGACCGGGCCGGTGAGCGCCTTCGTGAACTCGCCGAACGCCTCGATCATCGGCGCACGCGCGTAGTGGACGTCCTCGAAGATCGTGACCACCGGTGTTTGTGCCGCAAGGGTGCTGACGAGGACGTTCAGCGCGTCGATCGCCTGGGGGTTCGCGCGCTGCAGCGGGGGGACGGTGTCCCGCGGCCATTCCCGGTCTCCGGCGCCCCGGTTCTCCTCGATGCCCAGCAGGCTGAAGAGCCGCTCCTCGAGCACGCCCGAAGGCCAGCCCGAACGGTCGTACGGTTCGAGCCGCGCGACCGTGCGCACCACCCGTTCACGTGCCTCCGGCGGCCGATCGTCGACCCCGATCCCGCACACCGTCCGAACGACCTGCGCGAACGGTTCGAGGTCACTGTCCTGCCCGTAAGGGCTGCAGTGGCCCCACAGCACCCGGACTCCGTGCGTTTCCTGCGCGACGCGGGCGAACTCGGTGACGATGCGGGATTTGCCGATGCCGGCCTCGCCGGCCACCTGCACCCTTCCCGGCCGATGCTCCTCGACGACGGCCCGCAGCTGCCCGACCAGCGTGCCGAGTTCGGCTTCCCGCCCGACGAGCGGGACCCCGTCGCCGAACCCCGGCCGGCCACTCCCGTCGACCCGCAGCGAGACGAACTCGTACGCCTCGACCGGTTTGCGCTTGCCTTTCAGTCGTAGCGGCGCGAGTTCACGCCACACCGCAACCCGGGAGGTCTCCAGTGCGGTGTCCCGACCGGCATAGACGGCGCCGACGCTGGCGGCGTCCGAAAGCCGGCTGGCGGTGTTCACCGTGTCGCCGACGACGGTGTACGACAGCTGCCCCTGCACCCCGGCGAGCACGACGCCGGTGTTGAGACCGACCCGCAGGCCGAGCCGCCGCCCACCACCGGACTCGTCGGCGACCAGCCGGGCGACCTGCTCCTGCATCGCCGCGGCGGCACGCAGGGCGCGTTCGGCGTCGTCTTCGTGGGCGACGGGGGCGCCGAACACCGCCATGATGCCGTCGCCGGTGAGCTTGTCGACGTGGCCCCCCACGTCGTTGACGACCTGGGCGAGCGCGGCAAGCACCCGGTCGGTCACGACTCCCACCCGCTCCGGGTCGAGGTCCTCCGCCCAGGACGTGAAGTCGGACAGGTCGCCGAAGAGCACCGTGACCCGGCGCCGCTCGGCGTTCTCCACCCCGGACGCGTCCTGCGGCGTTCCGCACTGGTAGCAGAACCGGGCACCGGGGACCAGGGCGGTTCCGCAGACGGCGCAGTTCACGTGCCGTCCAGGGATCCGGCGGGAAGTCGGCCTCGCTCGAGGAGGTATTCCAGCTGCGCGGCGACGCTGAGCCGCGCCGCGCCCCACACCCGGCGGTCCACGTCGGCGTAGACCGCCTCGACGACGGCCTGCACGGTCCGGGCGCCGGCCCGCACCGCGTCCAGCACCTCGTCGAGACGTCGCGCCCGGTGTTCGCGGTAGTAGGAGATCCACTCCGCGACGTCGGTGACCTCCGGCCCGTGACCGGGTCGGATCCGGCGGGCGTCGACACCGGCCAGCCGTTCCAGGCTCGCCAGGTAGTCCGCGAGCCTGCCGTCGGGATGCTCGACGACCGTGGTGCCGCGGCCGAGGATCGTGTCCCCCGTGTAGAGGCATCCGGCGTCGACGTCGAGGAAGGTGACCGAGTCCGCCGAGTGCCCAGGCGTACCGAGGACGTGGAGCCGTAGGCCGTCGACGCGAACCACGTCACCGTCGGCGACCGGGGTCAGTTCCACGCCGGTCATCGCGGTCAGCGTGCCGATGCCCTGGGCGTGGTCGAGGTGATGGTGGGTGACCAGCACCCGGCCGATCTCCCGGCCGCCGGCGCGAGCGGCCTCGACGACCGCGCCCAGGTGCTGCGCGTCGTCCGGCCCGCAGTCGAGGACGACGCTCGCCCCGCCCGGCGCCGCCAGCACCCAGGTGTTCGTCCCCTCCAACGTCATCGGACCGGGGTTGGGCGCGAGCACGCACGTGACGGTCATCAGGCCACTCCGTCGATGACGAACCGCCAGCCGTCCGCGTCCTGCTCGATCCGCGGCTGGACCGGCCGGATGACCCGTTGCTTCGTCACGGCCGCGGCGACGTCGGCGCACCCGGCGAGGTCGAGGAGCGCGGCCCGGGTCGGCGCCATGATCCGCAACGTCTGCGCTTCGTGCGGGGCTGTCCAGAACCCCAGGTCCGCCTCCCCGCTCGCCGAGGTCGCGGACTGCCCGGCCGGCAACGGCGCGATGAGGAAACGGGTGTCGTACCGGAGAAGCTCGACGCTCGGCGTGATCCAGTGCGCGAACGGACGCAGGTCGCCGGCAGTGAGTCGAACCCCCGTCTCCTCGACGGTTTCCCGGACCGCGGCCCCGACGATCCGGGACAGCAACGCCTCGTCGCCACCGGAAAGGACATCGGACCAGCCGGCGGGCAGCGCGCCGTCGTAGCGGTCGTCGGATTCGACCTTGCCACCCGGAAAGACGTGCATGCCGGCGGCGAACGCCATCGTGGACACCCGGCGCAGCAGGAAGACCTCGAGCCGGCCGGTGCCGTCGGCCCGCGCGACCGGCGCATCCCGAACGAGCACGACGGTCGCGGCGTCCTTCGACGCGGACGGTTGCAGCCGGCCCGCGGCAATCTCGACCGCCCGTTCGGTCTGCGCCGGCGTCAGCCGGCGGAACCGGCCCGTGGGCGCTGTGTCCGCCACGAACGACACCCTAGGTGACCAGGCGACCGGCGACGCAGGGACTTACCGGACCGAGACGATCAGCTCCACCTCGACGGGCGCGTTCTTCGGCAACGCCGCGACGCCCACGGCACTGCGCGCGTGCCGGCCGGACTCGCCGAAGATCGAACCGAGCAGCTCGCTCGCCCCGTTCATCACCTCCGGCTGCCCGGCGAACCCCGGTGCGCTGGCGACGAAGCCGGTGACCTTTACGATCCCACTCACCACGTCGAGCGAGCCGGTGACCGAGGCAACCGCGGCGAGCGCGTTCAACGTGCAGATCCGGGCGCAGGTATACGCCTGTTCGACGCTGACCCGAGCGCCGCCGTCGGACCCGGGGCCGTGCTGGTCGACGAGCCCCGTGTAGGGCAGGACACCGTCGACGAACGGGAGCTGCCCCGCGGTGAAGACGAGGTTGCCGTTACGAACGGCCGGCAGGTAGGCGCCCGCCGGCGTCGGCACCGCCGGGAGGATGAGATCGAGCCCGGCGAGCCGCTCGGACGCGAGGATGCTCACGATCGTTCCCTCAAGCCGTCTCGACCGGACGCTTGAAGTACGCGACCAGCTGTTCGGGGTTGTTCGGGCCGGGAACGACCTGGACGAGTTCCCACCCGTCGGCGCCCCAGTTGTCGAGGATCTGCTTCGTCGCGTGGATCAGGATCGGGGCCGTGGCGTACTCCCAGCGCGTCATGCGCCCGATCGTAGTGCGCGTCCCGCAGCAGGCGAAGACGCAGTGGGCCGGTCAGGAACGACGAATCAGGACGCCGCCCGGCGGCGCAGCAACCGGCGCCGCTCGAGTTCGTTGAGGCCGCCCCAGATCCCGTACGGCTCCTGCACGAACAGCGCGTACTCCAGGCATGCCTCGCGCACCCGGCAGCGACCGCAGAGCTCACGGGCCGCGCCCTCCCGGCGCTGCCGCTGCTCGCGGGTCTCGGTGGTGCTCGGCGGGTAGAAGGCGGCCGCGGTCGCGCCCTGGCATTCGGCCGACGCCCGCCAGGACGGCTCCGCGTGGGCAAGCGACGCCGACGGCGCCGACGCTACCGGGAAGCGTGCCGAAGGACGTCCGGAGGGAAGAACGGAGAGATTCGACGGGGCGGACATGCACGAGCCTCCTGGCACACCAACCGGAACCCGCGTCCGGGATGTGACCAGAGTTACTCTTTCGCCGCGCGGAGGGAAGTCTTGACTTTAATTCCTTTACCAGCTAGGCAACGCGCCGTTCACTTGCTGTTAGCTACTCGGGCCGTCGCCAGGACGTTCCGCGGCGGTATAGCGGTCGAGGAACCGAAGCAGCTCGACCGGGACCGGCATGACGAGTGTCGAGTTCTTTTCGGCGGACACCTCGACCACCGTCTGCAGCAGCCGTAGCTGGAGCCCGGCCGGGTTCTCCGCGAGCGTGCGCGCCGCGTCGGACAACTTCTGCGACGCCTGGAGTTCGCCGTCCGCGGTGATGATCCGGGCCTGCCGCTCCCGTTCGGCCTCGGCCTGCCGCGACAGCGAGCGCTTCAGCGAGTCCGGCAGCGCGACGTCCTTGATCTCGACACGTTCGATCTTGATGCCCCAGGGCCCCTCGGTCGGTCCGTCGATGATCGTCTGGAGCTCCGCGCTGACCTGGTCGCGCTCCTGCAGCAGGTCCTGCAGCGACGTCTTGCCGATCGTCGAGCGGAGCGACGTCTGGGATATCTGGGAAACCGCGAAAAGGTAGTCCTGCACGTTCACGACAGCCTTGATCGCGTCGATCACCCGGTAGAAGACGACCGCGTCGACGGTCACCGTCACGTTGTCCCGGGTGATGCCTTCCTGCGCCGGCACCCCCATGGTTCCGATCTGCATGTTGACCTTCACCAGCCGGTCGGCGATCGGGATGATGAACCGGATTCCCGGCGCGCGAAAGCTCGGCTGCACCCGGCCGAACCGGAACACGACGCCCTGCTCGTACTGCTGGATGATCCGCACGCCGGTCAGCAGGAACAGCAGCAGCAGGACGACGACCACGACGATGACGACAACCGCCACGACCATCCGGCCAGCATAGGGTGATCGGGTGCCAGCCGCGGCTCCGCCGGACCCCGCCGCGCGTCCGCCGGCAGGCGCGCCAGCCGCGGCGCCCCGGCTGCACGTCGTCACCGGCAAGGGCGGCACCGGGAAGACGACCGTGGCCGCCGCGCTCGCCCTCGCGTTGGCGACCGGCGGACGGCGGGTGCTGCTCGCGGAGGTCGAGAACCGGCAGGGAATCGCGCAGCTGTTCGACACCCCGCCACTGCCCTACGAGGAACGGCGGGTCGCCGTCGCCCCCGGCCACGGCCAGGTGGCCGCGCTCGCGATCGATGCCGAAGAGGCGCTGCTCGACTACCTCGACATGTTCTACAACCTGCGCCGCGGCGGCCAGCTGCTCAAACGACTGGGTGCGATCGACTTCGCGACGACGATCGCGCCGGGCTTGCGCGACGTGTTGCTGACCGGCAAGTTGAAGGAAGCCGTCGAACGCCGTACCGCTCCGAAACGGACCGGCGACCGGGTTTACGACGCTGTCGTCCTCGACGCCCCGCCGACCGGCCGGATCGCCCGCTTCCTCAACGTCACCGCGGAGGTCGGGTCGCTGGCGCGGGTCGGGCCGGTCAAGGCCCAGGCGGACAGCGTGCAACGCGTGCTGCATTCACCGACGACGCTCGTACACGTCGTCACCGTGCTGGAGGAGATGCCGGTTCAGGAGACGATCGACGGGGTCGTTGAGCTTCGCGCCGCCGACCTCCCGGTCGGTCACCTGATCGTCAACATGAAACGGGAGCCGTACGCGATCCCGCGGCGGCTGACGAAGACCTCGGTCACCGCCGGACTCGCCGCCGCCGGACTCGCGACCGACCGCGAGCTGGTCGACGGGCTCGTCGAAGAAGCCGCCGAGCACGCGACCCGGCTCACGTTGCAGGAGAGGGAGATGCGCGAGCTCGAAGAGCTCGGACTGCCGATCGCCGCGTTGCCCCGGCTCGCCGAACCCGCCGACCTCGGCGCCCTCTATCGGCTCGCCGAATTGCTGGCCGAGCAGGGCCTGACCGGAGGCCGCCCGTGACCTCGCTCGACATCGACCCGCTGCTCGCCGACGCGAAGGTCATCGTGTGTTGCGGGAGCGGTGGGGTCGGGAAGACGACGACCGCGGCCGCGCTCGCCCTGCACGCCGCGGAGCGAGGGCGCCGAACCGTCGTCCTCACGATCGATCCGGCCCGCCGGCTCGCCCAGTCGATGGGACTCGTCGAGCTGGGCAACCACCCGTCCCGCGTCCCCGGTGTCGCTGGCGAGCTCGACGCGATGATGCTCGACATGAAGCGCACCTTCGACGAGATCGTGCTGGCGCACAGCGATCCGGGGCGCGCCGAACAGATCTTCGCGAACCCGTTCTACCAGTCGCTGTCCTCGTCGTTCGCCGGCACTCAGGAGTACATGGCGATGGAGAAACTGGGACAGCTCGCGGCGCAGCGACGGTGGGATCTGATCGTGGTGGACACCCCACCGACCCGGTCGGCGCTCGATTTCCTCGACGCTCCCGAAAAACTGGGGCGGTTCCTCGACGGCCGGTTGCTGAGGATGCTGCTGGCGCCGGCGAAGGCCGGCGGCAAGGCGTACCTGAAGGTGATGAACGCCGGGCTGTCGGTCGTCACCCGGGCGATGACGAAGATCATCGGTGCGCAGGTGCTGACCGACGTCCAGCAGTTCGTCGGCTCGCTGGAAACGATGTTCGGTGGTTTCCGGGAGCGAGCCGACGCGACCTACCGGATGCTCGCGACGCCGGGGACCGCTTTCCTGGTGGTCGCCGCCCCGGAGCCCGCCGCGCTGCGCGAGGCGTCGTTCTTCACCGAACGGCTTGCCGCCGAAGGCATGCCGCTGGCCGGAGTCGTGGTCAACCGGGTGCATCGGCCCGCCGCACGACTCGGCGTCGCGCGGGCGGTCAACGCCGCGGAGGACCTGGCCGAGGTCGGTGGTCACCCGACGATCGTGGAGCTCCTACGGTTGCACGCCGAGCAGACCCGGCTCGCCGACCGGGACGAAGCCTTGGTCGAGCGTTTCACCCGAGCGCACCCCGACGTACCGATACGTCAGCTACCAGCTTTCGCCCACGACGTCCACGATCTGGACGGTTTGCGCTCGATCGGGCTCGAGCTGACCCGCTGAGGCCGCCGGCCGACGAAGGACCCGCGGCGTCAGCCGGCGATCTCGTAGCTCGCGCCCGCCTGGTGCTCGCGCCGGGCCCGTTCGAGCAGATCACGCCACGAAGTCACGTCCGGTCGACGCCGGAGCAGGGCACGACGCTCCCGCTCGGTCATCCCGCCCCACACCCCGAACTCGGTCCGGTTGTCGAGGGCGTCGGCAAGGCATTCGGTACGGACCTGGCATCCCAAGCAACGGACCTTGACCCGGTTCTGCTCCGCGCCCCGTACGAAAAGCTCGTCCGGGTCCAGCGTCAGGCAGGCGGCGCGGGCCGTCCAGTCCTCGTCCTGGGAGGCGAGGCGCGCGATCGGTGCGGCAACCCGCGTCGGGGCGTAGCCGTCCGCCCGCTCCTGCTCCAGACTCTCCATACGTGTCCCCGTTGCTCTGTGCTGTTGGTCGCAGCCTGTCGACCAGGTGATGCCGACACCCGTTCTTTCGGATGTCGGTCGGGTCCGCTTGAGCACCGACCCGGCATCGGTTGAACGCCGAGTCGCGCCGCGTCGAATCTGAGAACCCGCCGTTCAAACCCCGGTTACGCCGAGTTGCGCAGGTAGTGTCGGCGGGTGGTCCTTCGTCAGTCCGTGTCGAGCCGGATCGGCTTGCTGCTCGCGCTCTCCGTCGTCGGGGGGCTGCTGGTCGCCGGTCTTGCGCTTCCCGTCGTGGGCGGGTTCGGTTACGCGGCGAAGAACACGAACGACGCCCTGCAAAACCTGCCCACCGCCTTGGACGAGGTCCCCCTGGCGCAGCACTCGGTGTTGCTGGCCGCGGATGGGAGCACGCTCGCCACACTGGCCGGCGCCGAAGACCGGGTGATCGTGCCACTGGACCAGGTACCCGTCTCGATGCAGCAGTCGATCGTCGCGATCGAGGACAACCGGTTCTACGAGCACAAGGGCGTCGACGTCCGCAGCCTCCTGCGCGCCGCCACCCACGACTCCGGTTCCGGTGAGTTCGCCCAGGGCGCTTCCACGATCACCCAGCAGTACGTCAAGCAGGTACTGCTCGAAGCGGCCTCGAACAGCAACGCGACCGAGGCGGAGAAGAAGGAAGCCCAGAAGGAGGCGACCGAGAAGTCGATCGCCCGCAAGGTTCGGGAGGCGCGGTACGCGATCGCGCTGGAGAAGAAGCTGACCAAGGCCCAGATCCTCGAGCGCTACCTCAACATCGCGTACTTCGGCCAGGGCGTGTACGGCATCGGCACCGCGGCGCAGCACTACTTCGGGGTGAGCGTCGACAAGCTGACGCTGGCGCAGTCGGCGCTTCTCGCCGGGCTGGTCAACAGTCCGTCGGCGTTCGACCCGGTGGCCCACCCCCAGGCGGCGAAGGACCGCCGCGACCTGGTGCTCGACGCCGACGCCAAGTACGGGTTCGTCCCGCAAGCCGACGTCGACGCGGCCAAGAAGGAACCGGTGGTCGTCCAAACCGTCGTCAAACAGCCCGACCCGTGCGCGACGTCGTCGGCTCCCACGTTCTGCGCCTACGTCCTCGGCCAGCTGCTCGCCGACCCGGCACTGGGCAAGACCGCCGACGAGCGGGCCCAGAAGGTCTACGAAGGCGGCCTGAAGATCCAGACCACGTACGACGCGCACGCCCAGGCGGCGGTGAACGCGGGCATCGCCGCCAACCTGGCGAACAACATCCCGCAGGTGATGGGCGTCGCAGTGATCCAGCCCGGGACCGGCAACATCCTGGCGCTCGGGCAGAACCGGGGTTACGGCACGGGCGCCGGTCAGTCCAAGGCCGTCTACCCGGCGCAGACGAAGTACGACACCGGTTCGACGTTCAAGGCCGTGACGCTGGCCGCGGCGATCAGCGCAGGCCTGCCGGTCTCCACCGCGTACGACAGCCCGTACTGCTACAACAACGACGGCTACAAGGGGCAGGGCACCAAGGCCTGCCCGAACGGATCGACGAACGACGACCCGAGCCAGAACGGCTCGTACAACATGGCCACCGGAACCTGGTATTCGGTGAACAACTACTTCATCCAGCTGGAGACGAAGGGCGTCTCGGTCGACGACGTCCGCCAGATGGCGATCAACTTAGGCGACAAGGCCCTCCCCATCCAGGACCGGTCGAAGGTCGGGGCCTCCCTCACACTCGGAACCGCCGGTGGCACTTCCGTCATCGACATGGCGAACATGTACGCGACGCTCGCCGCCCGGGGCAAGGAATGCGACCCGCGTGCGGTCACCTCGATCAAGACGCTGGCCGGCGCGGACGTGAACTTCACCAAGGCTCCCGACTGCCGGCAGGCCATCAGCCCGGACGTCGCGGACAAGGTCACCGGCATCCTGCGCGGCGTGCTCACCCGGCCAGGGGCTACCGCCCAAGGCAAGGGCATCGGCCGGCCGGCGGCCGGCAAGACCGGAACGCTCGACGACTTCAACGGCGCCTGGTTCGTCGGCTACGTGCCACAGTTCGCGACCGCGGTCGGCATCTTCAACCCGCAGAACCCGGCCGGCACGATCCTGCCGATCACCTCGGCGGACGGGAAGAAGAAGTACACGAAGCAGATCTTCGGCGGCGACATTCCGGCCTCGGCCTGGCAATCGATCATGAAGGGTGTCGTCGACGGCGTTCCGGTGCAGAACTTCGCGCCGGGCGCCGGCGAGATCGCCGACCCGACACCGGTGGCGACGCCGACACCGGATGCGACGGTCCTCCCCAGCGGTACGCCGCCGCCCGCGGCGCCGACGGCCGCGGCGACCGGCGGCCTACCGCCGCCGGCGAACAACGACCACGGCAAGGACAACGGGAACAAGCAGTAGCGTCAGCCGAGCTGCGCTCGGACGACCGCGGCGATCCGACCCCCCTCGGCGCGACCCGCAACCGCGGCGTTGGCCGCCTTCATCGCGGCGCCCATCGACTCCCTACCAACGCCCGCGAGTCCGCTCTCGGCGAGCGCCGCGGTCACCAGCTCGACGAGCTCGGCGTCGTCGAGCTGCTTGGGCAGGTAGCTGGCGATGACCTCGCCCTCGGCGCGTTCGCGTGCCGCCAGCTCGAGGCGGTCCGCCCCGTCGTAGGCCTCAGCCGCTTCCCGACGTTTCTTCGCCTCCCGACCGAGCACCCCCTCGACCTCGGCGTCGCTCAGCTCACGCGCCGCTTTTCCGGAAACCTCTTCCGTCTGGATCGCGGTCAGCACCATGCGCAACGTCGCGGTCCGCAACTCGTCCCGCGCCTTCATCGACGCGACCATGTCGGAATGCAACCGCTGTTTGAGTGAGCTCACGCGTCGACCCTAGCCTCGCCGTCGAGCCGTTTCGGGCGGCACGAGAGGCGATCGCGCACCGAGCGCGCGACACTGGATGCCATGGCCGGCCTCGGACGAATCGTGGCGACCGCATCCGCGGTCGCACTCGGTGGCCTCGCCTACGCCGGTCTGTGGGAGCGGAACGCCTTCATCCTGCGGCGGTTCACCGTGCCGGTGCTCCCCCCGCTGACCCGTCCGGTCCGCCTGCTGCACCTCTCGGACGTCCACATGCTCGACCGCCAACGCGGCAAGCAGGCGTGGATCCGCGACCTCGCCCGGCTGGTTCCGGATCTGGTCGTCAGCACCGGCGACCATCTGGCCGGGCCCGACGGCGTGGCCGCGCTGCTGGCCGCCTACGAACCGCTGCTGGACCGGCCGGGCGCATTCGTCCTCGGGTCGAACGACTACTACGCCCCGGTGGCGAAGAACCCGCTGAAGTACTTCGACTCGCAGCACCGGCGGGTGGCCGGCGAGGACCTGCCCTGGGGTGAGCTGGTCGACGGCTTCGTTGCCGCCGGGTGGCACGACCTCACGAACGCCCGGACCTCGCTCGACGTCGGCGGGATCCGGGTCGCGGTCCGCGGGGTCGACGATCCGCACCTCAGGCGGGATCGCTACGACCACGTCGCCGGACCGGCCGTGGACGCCGACATCTCGATCGGCGTCGTCCACGCGCCCGAGCCGAAGGTGCTGCGCCGGTTCGAATTCGACGGGGATCGGCTCCTGCTTTGCGGGCACACCCACGGCGGCCAGCTACGCCTGCCGGGCGTCGGAGCGCTCGTCACCAACTGCGGCATCGACCGAGCACGTTCGCGGGGCCTTTCGCGGTTCGGCGAGGCGTGGCTGCACGTGTCGGCCGGGCTGGGGACGAGCCCGTACGCGCCGGTGCGATTCTGGTGCCGCCCCGAGGCCAGCTTGCTGACGCTCGTCCCGGCACCGGCCGCGGTGAACGACGTCGCCGGCTTCGGATAGAGTGGCGCACTGCTGCACTCGGGATGTGGCGCAGCTTGGTAGCGCGCCTCGTTCGGGACGAGGAGGTCGTGGGTTCGAATCCCGCCATCCCGACTGATGTGATGTCTCCGGACACCGGCAAGGCCTGAACCTACGGAAGTGGATTCAGGCCTTCGTCTTCTCGTACGTGAGACAGCGAACTGCTAGAAGACTTCGACCTCAGCCACTAGCACGGCAGCTCGACGATCCAATCGGCAATGAGTTGGTTGATGATTTCCGGCGCGTCGTGATGCGGCCAGTGACCAACCGGAAGCTCGACAACGACGTCAGCCGGATGAACGGAAATGGTCTTTTGCCACGCCGCCCGGCCTTGATGGCTCTTGGAGTGCACGACCAACATCGGGCAGGTGCGTCGGCGAAGCTGATTCTCGTCGAATGCCACTGCATTCTCGACGAGGAAACAATTCTGCCAAGTCTTTTCGATCACCCGGGGATTCGTCGTCAACGCACCGCGACGATGCGATTCCCGGAAATACTCCGGAGTCAACGCGCTGTCACTCTTCTCGAAGACGCTTGCGAAACCACCGGGCTCAGCAGCGGCCGCGGCGAACTTCTGGTACATGGAGCGCTCGCTGGGAGCGGCCCATGCCGGATCGAGCCCCACGAGCGCACTTACCCGGCTCGGGTACTCGATGGCCAGCCAGCCCGCAATGAGACTGCCGAGCGAGTGACCGATCACGACGCAGGATCGCACTTCGAGCTCGTCCAAAAGCCTGACCAGGTCATCCGTGTAGGTATCAAGGTCGTAGCCCTCGGACGTAACCGTCGACCGACCGTGACCCCGCAAGTCAGGCGCGATGACGCGGTAGTCGCTTCGAAACCGGCGCAGTTGCGCAAGCCAATCCGAGGTATCGCACGCCAGGCCGTGAACGAAGAGCAACGGCCGTCCTTCGCCCTCGTCCGTGACCCGAAGCACCGCACCGTCCGCCACTTCGACGTCTACGATCGACACTGAGATCATCTCCGTTCGAGCCGTTCAAGATGACTCGGTCAGACGATATTGGAAAAGTGTTGGCCGAAGCCATGAGCCGGATCTCACGCGGATCGTCGAGGTCACGCGAGCTTGTCCCCCGAGCGGACGGGATGATACGTTCGACGGATGGAAATCGAGCGGATTCCGCGCGATGAGGGCGCGGCGTCAAGCAGTGAGTCCGGATCCGACGATCCGTATCTTCTCGTCACGGTGGACTCCCACGTCGGGCCTTCCTTGGAGAGGCAACTACGGCCTTATTGTCCGCAACGCTACTTGGCGGACTTCGACGAATTCGTGCGTCGGGAACGTCTCGACAAAACGGATGAAGCCTCAGCGATGCTCGAGCGGCGAAAGGCATTGTTCACCCGTTCCGAACTCGCGGAGCAGGCACTCCTTCAGGCCAGTGAGTGTCCCGGGCTCCAAGATCCAGAGATTCGCCGTCAGCACATGGATGCCGACGGCATCGCGGCCGACGTGATCTTCGCCGGCGGGTTGAACAACGAACCGCTTCCGTTCATCGGTTTCGGTGCCAACGCCGGGTCCACAGCGGTTCCGCTGGAACTGCGCGCAGTCGGCGCTCGCATCTGGAATGCCTGGCTGGCGGACTTCGTATCGGTGGATCCTTGGCGGCACGTGGGCGTCATGCAGATCCCGATTCACGACGTCTCCCTCGCTGTCCAGGAGATCGAACGGAGCAGGTCGGCCGGTCTCGCCGCGGTGAACCTGCCCGCCCCCCGCTCCGACTTCCCCAGCTTCGCGGATCCGGTGTACGAGCCGCTCTGGAACATCTGCGAGGAGCTTGAGCTCCCGCTGGTCACGCATGGCGGGGCCGGCGAGCAGCCGGTGGGGGTGAACGGGCCGGCGGGAGACCTGTTCTTCAGCGTCGAGAATCACTTTCTCTCGAGACGAGGGTTGTGGCACCTTATCTTCGGGGGAGTTTTCGAACGCCATCCGGGGCTCCGGTTCGTACTGTGCGAGCAGCGCTCGCATTGGGTCCCCGAAACTTTGCGCGACCTGGATTCGCTCTGGCTCAGCCGCGCGCGCGACTACTCACCCCCGGTGCTTCCCAGGCTTCCAAGCGAGTACTGGCGCGACAACTGTTTCGTCGGAGCGAGTTTCATGGCCCGATTCGAGTTCGAAATGCGCGATCAGGTGGGCCTGCCGAACCTGCTCTGGGGTTCTGACTATCCCCACCCCGAAGGGACGTGGCCCTACACCGAACTCGCGCTTCGCGGGACCTTCGCCGGGGCCCCCACGGACGAAGTCCGCCAGGTCGTCGGAATGAACGCGGTGAAGGTGTTCAACCTGGACGAGCGCAAATTGACCTCTTTGGCGAACAAGATCGGGCCGAGGCCGTCCGCCGTCGACGTTCCGCTCTCGGACTCCGAGCTGCCGGATTATCCTGGCCAAGCTTTCCGGGCACTCGGCGCCTACGCCTGACGACGTGGTGTCACTGGTGCTTGTCGGTCGCCGGCAAGGGAAATATCTTCTACCGGTCGGGAAGTAACCAAGCACCGTTCGTCACGAAGAACTTCTCGGCCACGTCGTCGCCGAGCCGTTTGATCTTTTCGTAGAAGGCGCGGATGGAATCCTTTCCTCCTTCCACGTGTGGGACCTGCCACCGTTCCGGTCGCGGTGTGTGGAGCGCCGGCAACGCGCCGTCCGGTAGGGCACTGTGCTACTCCCAGTCGGTGCCCGGATTTGGCTACCATCCGGACCGACGACCCTGACCGTCGTCGCAGTTCGGAGGATCGTCGACCATGAGTCACTCTTCCGGGGAGTTAGAAAGGACGCTAGATGGCGGACTCGGGATTCAAGTTTCGCGAGATATTTCGAAAGCAAAAAGTCTATAACGTCGAAGAATACCGTCATGCCGCCAAACGGTACTTACCTCGTGTCGTGTTCGAGTGGATTGACGGTGGTGCTGAAGACGAAGTAACCCTCCGCGACAACAGGGCTGCGTTCGACGACGTGAAATTCCGGCCGCACTTCGCTCGTGGCATCGTCTCGCACGACCTCTCGACCACGGTGCTCGGTCAGCGGCTATCTCTCCCAGTACTGCTTGCGCCGACTGGGCTTGCGGGGATCGTACGGCCGGACGGTGAACTCGCCGCAGTGCGAGGAGCCGAAGCGGCGGGAACAAGAATCTTCTTGTCCACATCGTCGTCCTACTCGTTGGAGGAGGTTGCGGCAGCTGCACACGAACCTCACATCTTCCAACTGTATCCCTTCTGGGACAGCGAGTTCTCCGACATCATGGTCGACCGTGCCGGCAAGGCAGGGTATGGCGCCCTATGCGTCACTATCGACGCGACGACGGTGGGAAATCGGGAGCGCGATATCAGGAATGGATTTCTCAGTCCTCCTCGTCTGACCCGTACGAACGGTATCGACATGCTCGGGCACCCGACATGGCTGGTCCGGATGATGCGTTCCCGACGGATCGGCATGTCCAACGTGGCACGTGAAGACGAGCGCGCAACCGACCTTCGTAAAGCAATCTCGAATATCGACCGGGCGATGAAGCTCCTCAATCCCGGCTTTTCGTGGGATGACGTCGCGCGAATCCGGGACCGGTGGCCGGCGAAACTCGCTATCAAGGGGGTCCTGGCCGGCGAGGACGCGGCCAAGGCGGTCGAGATCGGCGCCGACGCCGTCGTTGTCTCCAACCACGGTGGTCGTCAGCTCGACGGGGCGCCCGCAAGCCTTACCGCTCTGCCCGAGGTCGTGCACGCGGTGAGTGGAAAAGCCCAGGTGATCTTGGACTCGGGCGTCCGGCGCGGGACCGATGTCGTCAAGGCATTGGCTCTGGGTGCGGACGCGTGCCTCATCGGCCGTCCCTGGCTCTTCGGCCTGGCGGCCGGAAACGACGCAGGCGTTGCGGGGGTGCTCGAGATATTCAAGAAGGAGATCACGAGGACCCTCGGCCTGATCGGCCAGCCGACCGTCATCGGAATCGATCATTCGGCGCTCTGGGAGGCCGGTCGAGGCTCTTCCCAGGTCTGACCGTCCTGAACGTGGAGCCCGACATGTGCGCCATGTCCGAGGCGGACGAGAAAGACGCCCCCGGCACCTGGTCCTACGCGAGCGCCCGCGGCCGGTGGGTGATCGCGGCCTCCGTACTCGGCTCGGGGATCGCCGCGCTCGACGCCACCGTCGTCGGGATAGCACTTCCTCGCATCGGCAAGGACTTCCACACCGGGGTCGACGCGCTTCAGTGGGTCGTGTCGGCATACACGATGACGCTCGCCGCGTTCCTCCTGATCGGCGGAACGCTGGGCGACCGGTTCGGCCGGCGACGGGTGTTCTCCGTCGGGGTCGCCTGGTTCGCGATCGCGTCCGCGTTGTGCGGACTCGCGCCCGACATCCACACACTGATCGCCGCGCGAGCATTGCAGGGCATCGGCGGGGCCCTGCTCACGCCGGGCAGCCTGGCGATCCTGCAGGCCACGTTCACCCCCGACGACCGGGCGAAAGCTATCGGCGCGTGGTCCGGCCTCGGCGGGCTGGCGACGGCCGCGGGCCCTCTGGTCGGGGGGTACCTGTTGGCGATCGCCAGCTGGCGGTGGGTCTTCCTGATCAACCTTCCGATCGCCGCGGCCGTCCTGACCGTCACCGCCCGGCATGTCCCGGAGTCCCGTGGGTTCGAGAATTCCGGCACGTTGGACGTCGCCGGCGCGGCATCGGGCGTCCTCTGGCTCTCCTCACTCACCTACGGCCTGGTCGAAGCTCCGGCGCTCGGCTGGGCCGATCCGCGCGTCGTCGCCGCGTTCTCGATCGCCGCGATCAGCCTCGCCGCGTTCGTCGGCGCCGAGGCCCGCGCCGTCGATCCGATGCTGCCCGGCGGAATCTTCGCGGACCGGCAGTTCAGCGCGACGAACGCCGTGACGTTCCTGCTGTACGGAGCCCTGGGCGGCGTTCTGTTCCTGCTTCCCGTTTCGTTGCAGCAGGTCTCGGGCTACACCCCGCTCGAAGCGGGGACCTCGCTGCTTCCCCTCACCGTGATCATGCTGTTGTTCTCGCCTCGCTCCGGCCGGCTGGCGACCCGGATCGGACCACGCCTGCAGATGTCACTCGGCCCGGTCGTCGCCGGACTGGGTTTGGCCCTGCTCGTCCGAAGTACCGACGATCACGCCTATCTCACCGGGGTTCTCCCAGCCGTCGTCGTTCTCGGGGCGGGTCTCGCCACGACGGTGTCGCCGCTGACCGCCACCGCGATGGCCGCCGCGCCGGCCGAACACGTCGGGCTGGCCTCTGCGGTGAACAACGACGTCGCCCGCGCAGCCGGGCTGATCGCGGTGGGCGTGCTCCCGCTGGCAACCGGCCTCACCGGTTCGGCCTACCTCGAACCCGCCAGGTTCGCGCACGGCTTTCGGGTCGCGATGGTCTCCTGTGGCGTGCTGGCCGCGGTCGCCGGGTTGCTGGCTGCCGGGACGATCAGCAACGACGTCCTCGGGGAGGCTCAGGAACCAGCGGAACCCGCCTGACGGTGAAGGCCGCGGGCAAGGGCGCCGGCGCCCACCACCCGGGTCGCCGTCATCGTGGAAGAACCGGTTCCGAGCACACCGACCTGATCTCCGTCGTGCACGTCACCGATCGCCGTACCACTCTTCACCCGAACCTTCGTCGAGGAGTCGACCAGGAAGACCATGCTGACGCCGTCGGCGGCCTTGACGGTGATCGACGTCGCGGACACCTCGGTCACCTGTCCGCGAATCGAGTCGTGCTGCACGAACGACCCCCCGCTCTTGCCGTCGCGGGTCACCCAGGTTCCGTGCAACGCACCGCGCAACACGCCGAGTCCGCGGGCCTTCGTCGCCTTCACTCCGGCCGCCGGGGAACTCGGCGGCGGCAAGGACGATCCGCCGGACGTCGCCAGCGCGGCTGCACCGGAACCCACGATCGCCGCCGCAACGGCCCCGACGATCGCCACTTTCTTCCACATCGCGCACTCCTCGGCTCGGTCCACCTTGACCTGTGGAACCCCAGCGTGCCCGGCAGGTGTACGAACCGGGCCAACGCGACGTTCAGGTCGCGTACGGATCGGGGGTCGAATGCGGGAGCCGCACGGTGAACCGGGCGCCACCTTCCGGTGCGTGACCGGCGACGACACGGCCGCCGAGCCGCTCGGTCAGCCGCGCGACGATCGCCAGCCCGAGCCCCGTTCCGACCTGCCGGATGCCGCGGTACCGCTCGTAGAGGGTGAATCGATCGAACGCGACCGCCAGATCGGCGTCGGTCAAACCCGGTCCACCGTCTCTGACGTCGAAGACGAAAGACGGCGCCCGATCCTTCTCCGAACCGGGGCCGAAATCGGATTCGAGCCGGCCCGCGAGGACGATCGGACGCCCGCTGGGAGTCAGGCGCAGCGCGTTCTCCAACAAGCCGTCGACGATCTGCCTGATCCGGACCGGATCGCTGACGATCCGAACGGGCGCGGAGGGCACCTCGAGCAGGAAGCGCACACCTGCTGCGCTGCAGCGGTTCTCCCACACCGACCCCGCCTCGCACAACAGCGCCACCGCATCGATCTCCACCGGGTCGATCCGGAACTCGCGGGCCTCGAGGCGGGCCAGGTCGAGCAGATCGGCGACCAGCCGCTCCAGCCGACGCGCCTCGGCAAGCATCACGGTCCCGGTCTGGGATATCTGATCCGCGGCGACGACGCCGTCCGACAGCGACTCGGCGTAGCCGCTGATCGCGGTGAGCGGTGTACGCAGGTCGTGCGAGACCGCGAGCAGGAACTCTCGCTGCCGCGCCTCGGACGTCGCCAGGCTGGCGGCCAGGATCTGCACGGCCTCAGCTACTTCCGCGACCTCGGCCGGCCCCTCGATCGGTACCGAGATGTCGCGTCGACCGGCGGCGAGAGCATGTGCGGCCGACGCGGTACGCCGCAACGGCCGCGCAAGTCGCCAGGCGAACGCCAGCCCGAGCGCAACCGCGACGAGCGCGGCGACCGCGATCGCGACCAGTAACCGGCGAATCGCCTTGTCCCCCACCGAGACCGCGTCGGACCGCCGCTGCACCAGCACGAAGCCGCCCGTCGAGGTCGGCCGGGCCTCGATCAACATCGACCTTCCCTGGACGACCCGTGAGGCCGAAACACTCCCTCCGGCGAGGACCTTCGAGACCTCGACCGCGCTCAACGCGACGCGGGCCCGGGGGTTGGTGCTCGTCACCGTGCCGGTGCGGCCGAACGTGCCGATACTGATCTTCAGAGCGGCGAACGCCACCCGTTCCCGTACGGTCACGCCGCTCGTCATCTCACTCTGCGTCTCGTCCGCGACCGTCGAAAGCTGCTGGCGCGCAGCCTGTCCGCTGGTCTGCCGGATCAGGCCGACACCCAGCCCGCCGGCGATGACCGCGGTCAACGCGACGACGGCGACCGCGAGCAGCGAGATCCGGGCCGCGAGCGACGAACGTCGGGCGCCCACCGCCGCGGCGGTCATCGCGCCGGCTCGGCCGAGTACCCCACGCCGCGGACCGTGCGGACGGGGCTCGCGTCGGCGAGCTTCGACCGGAGCTGCGCGATGTGGACGTCGACGGTCCGGGTGCCGGTCGCGTCGTCGTAGCCCCAGATCGCCCGCATGAGCTGGTCCCGAGAGAACACCCGTCCCGGGCTCCGCATCAGATGGGCGAGCAGGTCGAACTCGGTCGCGGTGAGCGCGACCTCGATCTCGTCGGCGAAGACCCGGCGGCCGGCGAGATCGACGCGGACCCGGCCCACCTCGAGTGGACGCACGTCGTCGCCCGGCCGTCCGTCGGAACGCCGTAACACGCTGCCGACCCGGGCGACGAGTTCCCGAGGCGAGAACGGCTTGGTCACGTAGTCGTCCGCCCCCAACTCGAGCCCGACGATCCGGTCGACCTCGTCGTCCCGCGCGGTGACGAACAGGATCGGCGTCCAATCCCCTTCTGCCCGCAGCCGTTTGCAGATCTCGACGCCGTCCAAACCAGGCAGCCCGACGTCGAGGATGACCGCCGCGGGCCTGGTCCGCCGGATCACCTCGAGGGCGATCGACCCGTCCCGTTCCTTACGAACCCGGAAGTTCGCCCGGAGCAGGTACAACTCGACCAGGTCGGCGATCGCCGGCTCGTCCTCGACCACCACGACGAGCCCGGCCGATCCCGGGCCGGCGGAGCGTTCGACGTCTGGCACGGAGCAGAGCGTACGTGCCGACGCTGGCGAATCGACTAGAGATCGGCGATGTCCGCGGGCTTGGGCGGTCGCGGGTCGTGCAGTCCCGTGGCAACGAACCGGCTACCTTCGCGCAGCGCGAGCAACGGATGTCGTGCGACGAGCCGGGCGGCGAACCGCGGTGTGAGCTCACCGGCCAACGCCGTCATCACCAGGCCGGGCGACATCCGCGCGACCGCACCGATCGCCCGCGACCAGTCCGGGTCGCGGTATTCACTCACCCGGCTGTGCAACTCCCAACCGACCCGCATCTGCCGCCCGACAGCGGCGTCCCACCGATCCGGAAAAGCCTGCAGCGCAGCGAGATCAGGGCTGCCGGGCGAGCCCAACGCGCCGGCACCGACGGACCCGGCCAACCGGCCGGAGACGATCGCGTGCCGGATGCCCTCGCCCAACAGGGTCGATCCGTGACCGGCGGCATCGCCCACGACGAGCAGTCCGGGAGCGGCAGCGGGGACGGCACCGTGGGAGTACACCGACATGACGCCCGCGTGTGTCTCGATCGGCTGTCCCCCCAGGCACCCCGCCAGTGCGGGAACCGTGTCGAGCAGGCCGTCGAGAAGGGAGCCGAGATCCGCGGCGGAGGCGGGCCGGACGACACCGACGCCCAGCCGTACCCGGCCCTCTCCCCGTGGGAAAGCCCAGGCGTAACCACCCGGCGCGACCGCGTCTCCGACGACCAGATATGCCTCGCGCTGGTCGAACCGCGGCGCGAACACCTCCCGTTCGATCCCCGCCCCGAACCGCGGAGCCGAACCACGCAGGCCGGCCTCCCGGGCGACGACGCCAGCGGTTCCGGAGGCGTCGACGACGAGCCGGGCACCGATGTCTCCGCTCCCCCGCGTGCGCACCCCGACGACGACGCCGCCGGCGACGATCGGCCCGGTGACATGCGTCCGAAGGCGCAGCACGGCTCCCGCCGCCGCCGCCTGCGCGGCGAGCCATTGGTAAAGACCACGGACGTCGAGGACGCACATCCGGGCTCGGCGGTAGGCGAACGTGACGTCCTGCGCCGGTCCGATCAGGCGCAACCGGGTCACCGGATGGCAGAACCGCGACGGCACACCGAGTTTGCGTAGCGGCCCGACGAAACTTCCGCCGGACGTCCGGACGGGTTCACCGAAGGCACCGCCGCGTTCCAGTACCACGACTCGTCGCCCACCGGCAGCCAACCGCCTGGCGGCGGAGAGCCCCGCGGGGCCCCCGCCGACGACGACGGCGTCGAAGGTCTCGCTCATCGGCGACCGGCCCGCATGACGAGAACCCGTCCCCGCCGCTCGGTCAGCACCGTCATCGATCGTTCCCTTCATCCGACCGGGAGCGTAGCGATCGCCCCGCCGGCGATCGTCAGATGAGAGGGTCAGGCCATGACGGCGCCCCAGCGCGACTGGCAGGACAGGTTCCGCGCTCCCCGCTGGACGCTGCCGCGCTGGGCCCGGCTCGCGCCCGACCGTTGCGTGCTCACCGGCGATCCGACCGGAACGGTCGAGGTCTACGCCTGGGCGCCGGGAACGGCGCCCCGCCAGCTGACCGAACGTGCCAACGGGACGAGCATCGCCACGATCGTCCCGGACGGATCGGACGTCTGGTGGTTCGCCGACACCGACGGCGACGAGTTCGGCGGGTGGCACCGGCAGCCCTGGGACGCGCCCGGCGCCAGCCGATCGTCGCCGGCGGTTCCCGGCATCCCTTCGGCCTACCCGGCGGGACTCGCGTTCGCCGACGACGGGCGGTTCGCCGTCGGCGGAAGCGGCGGCGGCGGGAGCACCCTCTGGGTCTGCGGATCCGGCACCGACGTGCCACGGGTGCTTTACCGGCACCAGGAGGACGCCCACGTGGCGGCGATCAGCACCGACGGGGCCTACGTCGCGATCAGTCACAGTGAGCGGGGCGACAGCCGACATCCCGCGTCACGGATCCTGACCTGGGCCGGCGAGCCGGTGGCCGAACTCGACGACGGGCCGGGGTCGGGACTGCACGTCATCGGCTTTCTGGGGAGTTCGTACGAGCTCCTCGTCGGTCACGAACGCCGCGGCCGCGACGAGTTGCTCGTCTGGGATCCGCGGAGCGGCGCGGTCCGCGAGCTCGACCTTCCGCTCGCGGGCGAGCTGTCCGCGACGATCTCCCCGGACGGACGCTGGCTCGCGGTCGTCGCCGAACATCGGGGGCGGGCGACCGTGCACCGCCATGACCTCGCCGCCAGGACGACCGAACCGCTGGGCACGCCGCCCGGCATGGTCGAAGGCTTCCGCATCCGACCCGACGAAAACGCCTGGTACTACTGGTCTTCCGCTTCGGAGCCGAACACCGTGCTGGACCTGTCCGGTGCGCCGGTGCTGCCGCCGCCCGGCGAACCGACCGCGCCACCGAGCGTTCCGGTGCAAGACGTCGTCGCCGACGGCCCCGGTGGGCCGGTACCGGCGTTCCTGCGGACTCCGAAGGGTTCCGGTCCTTGGGCCACCGTCTTCGCCGTGCACGGCGGACCGACCTGGAACGACAGCGACTCCTGGGACATCCGCGCGGCGACCTGGGTCGACGCCGGGTACGCGGTGGTGACGGTGAACTACCGGGGGTCGACCGGTTACGGCCGGTCCTGGCGAGACGCGATCGAGGAATCCCCCGGGCACGTCGAACTCGCCGACATCGCTGCCGTTCGGGAACGGCTCGTCGCCGACGGAATCGCGGATCCGGCCCGGTGCGCGCTGACCGGAGGTTCCTGGGGCGGGTTCCTGACCCTGCTGGGGCTGGGGACGCAACCGGAGGCGTGGGCATGCGGCGCGGCTGCCGTCCCGGTCGCCGACTACGTCGCGGCCTACGAGGACGAGATGGAAGGCCTGAAAGCCTTCGACCGCAGCCTGTTCGGCGGATCACCCGACGACGTCCCCGAGGTGTACGCGAAGGCTTCCCCGCTGACGTACGTCGAGCAGGTCAGCGCGCCGGTTCTCATCCTGGCCGGCGCGAACGACCCGCGTTGCCCGATCCGGCAGGTCGACAACTACGTCGCGGCCCTCCAGCGGCTCGGCAAGCCGCACGAGGTGTACCGGTTCGATGCCGGGCACGGGTCGTACGTGGCCGGCGAGCGGGTCGCGCAGATGGGCGCCGAACTCGACTTCGTCACCCGGCACGTCCCGGCCAGGCGATAGACGCTCGGCAGGCGTTCCCCGCACGCTCAACCGCACCACGTCGAATGCCGATGCCGAACTGAACTGTTCAGCTCCGGTGTTCGAGCGGCGTGAGGACGTGTGCATGACGAGTACGCCCGCTACCGAAACCTCTCGGCAGGTGGACTCGCGGTCGGCGGCGTGCGCCGCGGCCGCCCGCGTGATCGCGAACGTCGAACGCGTCGTCTACGGCCGGCGTGCCGTCGTCGAACTGATCGCGGCCGGTTTGTTCGCCGGGGGCCACGTCCTGATCCAGGACGTCCCGGGCAGCGGCAAGACCACGCTCGCCCGCGCGTTCGCGCGGTCGGTCGACGGATCGTTCCGCCGCGTCCAGGGGACCGCCGATCTGCTGCCCGCCGACATCACCGGCTCGGCGATCTGGGAGCCGGAAAGGCACGCCTTCACGTTCGTCCCCGGTCCGGTCTTCGCGAACGTCCTGCTCGTCGACGAGCTGAACCGGGCGACACCCCGCGCCCAATCCGCGCTGCTGGAGGCGATGGACGAAGGCGCGGTCACGGTCGACGGCGTACGGCATTCGCTACCGAGTCCGTTCTTCGTGGTCGCAACCCAGAATCCGGTCGACCAGCACGGCACCTACCCGCTACCGGAAGGGCAGCTCGACCGGTTCGCGGTGGGCCTCGAGCTCGGCCCGAACGACGTCGGGACCGAACGCCGGGTCATGCGGGACCAACTCGTCCGGGCCACCGTCGACGATCTCGGCCCGGTCGTCGGAGTCGACGAACTCGCGGCGGTTCAGCGCGAAGTGCGACGCACGCACATCGCCGACCCGGTCCTCGACTACGCACTCGACATCGTCCGAGCGACCCGCGGACATCCGGCGGTACGCAGCGGGGCGAGTTCCCGCGCCGGTCTCACCTTTCTGCGTTGCGCCCAGGCCCGCGCCCTGATCGCCGCCCGGGACTACGTCGTTCCGGACGACGTCAAGGCGCTCGCCCGGGTCTGCCTGGGCCACCGTCTCGTGCTCGCGCGGAGCGCGAACACCGGTGTCGGCGCCGCCGACGACGTCGTCGCGCAGGCGGTCGCGGCAACGCCGGTGCCACTGCGGGGTTGACCGTGCCCGGCACCGGCCGGACGACGGGCCGGATCACCCCGACCAGGAACGCGCATCTCGCGCTCTGTTGTGCCCTCCTGCTCGCCGGGCTGGGGGCCAGCACCCACGACGTCTGGCCGACGGCGTTGGCGTGCGGCCTGTTCGCTGCCCTGCTGGTGTGCTGGGTCGGATGCCGGGTCGCGCCCGTCCCGTCGGTGCGCGCCGGGTTCGCCGGCGTTCTCACCGTGGGCGAGCCGGCCACGTCGGTCGTGGGCCTGACGAATCCCGGCACGTCCTGGACCCGGCCGGCGATCATCGTCCACCGGCTATGCAAACCGCTGGTCGAACCGGTCCGCTGTCACGTGGAGCCGCTGCCGCCGGGGAACCGCGTAGCCGCCCCCCAGATCCGGATTCCGACGCAGCGCGGGCTGCTGACCCACAGCCACGTCGACCTGGAATGTCCCGGCCCATTCGGCCTTTTCGTCCGGCGCCACCACCTGATCCACCGGCAGGAAATCCTCGTCCTGCCGGAGAACGTCCGGCCGTTGCCGCTACCGGCCCTGGCCGGCGGAGCGACGGGTGCCCGCAGCCCGTCGCCTGACGACGAGCTCCGCGGCGTGCGGGAATGGCGGGCCGGCGACAGTCCACGTCACGTGCATTGGCGTTCGACCGCCCGGACCGGCGCACTCACCGTCGTCGAACGGGGCGAACCCAAAGGCGGTTCCCTGCTGATCGTCGTGGGCGGAACGTGGGGCGATCCCGAGTACGAGGGGTCACTGGCCACGGCGACGGCGACCGGTTGCGCTGCCCTCGGCCGCGGCTCCTGGGTCGCCTTGTTCGTCAAGACCGACGCGAGCAAGCCGGCGGCGTTCGTCGAGCTCGACGAGCGAACCGCTCGAGACGTCGTCGGACGGTTGGACTCCGCCTTCCTCCCGGACGATCGGGACCTGAGCAGGCTCGCCACGAAGGTACGACCCGGCACGGGCGTCCTGCTCGCCTGCGACGGCCCGGCACGAACCGACGAGCGGTGGCTCACACTGCTCGACACCGCCGTCCTCGCCGCTGGCGGAACCTTCGTCGGCAGGGCCCCGTCGTGATCGGGATCAGCCCACCGGCCCGGACCGCTCTGCTGGTCGCCGGCGCGTTCGCCCAGATCGCCATCCTGCGTCCGCACAACTCCCGGGAGGGGGTTGCGCTGGCGGTAGGCCTGCTGGTGCTCGCCGCCGCAACCGCGTTCCGACCCGATCCCACCCCGCGTGGCCGGATCGGTTTCCGTTCCTGGCTCGCCGCCGCGATCCTCGTCGCGTCGGTCGCATTCACCGTTCGTCATCTGGACCCGACGGACACCTCCGAACTCGGTAGATCACTCACCCTCGTCCTCGTCGCGACCCAGATCGCCCAGGCCCTGGTCATGCGCACCATCCGGGACGCGGGCCTTTCCTGCGCCCTGGTGGCGGTGATGCTCGTCGCAGCCGGGATGTTCGCGACGAACGCGTCCGTCGGTTTCGCCCTGGTCCCCGCGGCGCTCGCGCTCACCGCAGCCGTGCTGCTGCTCTACGACGACCACCTGGCGTCGCTGTCGGAACGGCACCTGGGAAACCGGCCGCCGCCGCTGCGCCGGGTCATGGCCCCGATGCTCGGCGTGGGAATCGCCGCCGCGGTCGCGCTCCTGCTGATCTCGAATGTGTTCAGCCTGGGAACCGAGGCCCAGTTCCGGACGAACCAGACCCGCGCCGCCGACGGGACGACGACCCGGGTGGGCGGGAGCGCAGGGTCGGGCGCGCTCGATCTGAACGACCGTTCGACCCCTGACGACACCCCGGAACTCGCACTGCCCGCCTCCGCCCCGGACTACCTCGAGGGTTCGATCTACGACTACTTCGACGGCACCACCTGGCAGATCACCGACGTCCTCGGCCAAGACGTGCCCTGGAGCCAGTCCGTCGCGGACGGGACGGTGGGGCAAGTCCCCGCTCCCGCGTCGGCCGACCGGACGGTGGGGCAGGGCGACATCCGAACCGACACGATCCAGGTGCTTCGCCGGGGCGGAATCGGCGTGGCGTTCGCCCCCGGCCGGGTCCTGGCATACGCCGGACCGGGACGCGTCGCCTCGGACGGCAACGGCGCTCCCCGGTTGATCGCCGGCGGCCCGCGACCGAGTGGCATCGACACCTACACCGTGACGTCGACGACCCCGGCGGCCACCCCGACCGATCCGCCCCAGCAGACGACCGGACCGGAGCCGGGAGACGCCCGCTGGTTGCAGCTGCCGCCCGTACTGCCCGGCCGCATCCCCGCGCTCGCGACCAGCATCACGGCGGGAACGACGAGCCGGGCCACCCAGGTCGCGGCGATCGAGAACTACCTCCGAACCCACGAGCAGTACCAACTCGACGCCCCACTGCCCCGGAACGGCGACGACCCGATCTCGGACTTCCTGTTCGTCTCGCATCGCGGGTTCTGCGAGCAGTTCGCCGCCGCCGACGTCGTGTTGCTACGGTCGCTCGGCATTCCGGCTCGGCTCGTCACCGGGTACGCGTTCGGTGACACCGCCAGCAAGCCGGGGACCCGGATCATGCGATCGAAGGACCTGCACGCGTGGGTACAGGTCTGGTACCCCGGGACAGGTTGGGTCAGCAGCGACCCGACCGCCGACGCCGCTCTCGCCGACGCGAACGCCGCGCCACGGCGGGGCACGTTCGACCGCCTTCGGTCGCTGTTCGGGAACCTGCCCGGTGGCGCGATCACGGTCGTCGCCGTGCTCGGCGGCGCCGCCGCCCTGGCGCTCCTGACCGTCCTCGTCCGCCGGAGACGCCCGGCGCACCGCGCGGACGTCCGAGGTCGGCCGGACGGCCCGGTCTTCGCCGCCTTCCTCCGCTGGGAGGATCGGCTGCGCCGAGCCGACCTCGGTCGCCGGCGAGACGAGAGCCTGCGCGAGTTCCGCACGCGCCTGCAGACCGAGCTGGCGACCGGAGCCCCGGTCGAGCCGGCGGTCCTTCCGGGCGACCTCGACGACGCGTTCGCGGCACTCGAGGCGGAGTGTTACGCCGAAGCGGGTCGCCCGCTCGACCCCGACCGCGCGGCAAACGCGGTCGCCACTTTCGAGCGCCTCGCAGCGCTGCCCGTACCGCAGGCGACCAGCAAGCTCACCCGGGTGTGAACCCCCCTTAGGGGTCGCCGGCTTCGAACAGTGGGGTCGTTCAGCGGTTCTGAATCTCGAAGGCGACTAGCTCGGCGATCTGCATCGTGTTCAGCGCGGCACCCTTGCGGAGGTTGTCGCCGCAGACGAACAGGTCCAGGGCATGCGGATCGTCGAGTGCCTGCCGCACCCGACCGACGTAGGTCGGATCGGTGCCGACGACGTCGGCCGGCGTCGGCAGATCCAGCAGGACCACCCCGGGAGCGGTGGAGAGGACTTCGATCGCGGCGCCCGCCGAGACCGGCTCGTCGAAGACCGCGTGCACGGCCAACGAGTGCGTCGTGATCACCGGAACCCGGACGCACGTGGCACTGACCCGCAGGTTGGGCAGGCCGAGGATCTTGCGGGATTCGGCCCGAACCTTCAGTTCCTCGCTGGTCCAACCGTCGTGCTTCGCCGACCCGGCCCAGGGCACCACGTTCAGCGCCAACGGCGCCGGGAACGGGGAGTCGCCGTCGATCGCGTCGACCGCGGCCCGGACGTCCCCTGCCACCGAGCCCAGGCCCTTGCCGGCCACCGTCTCCAGTTCGGCGTTCAGCCGGTCGATCCCCGGCTGGCCGGCGCCCGACGCGGCCTGGTAGGACGCGACGACCAACGAGCGGAGGCCGAACACCCGGTGCAGCGCACCGATCGTCACGATCATCGACAACGTCGTGCAGTTCGGGTTCGCGATGATGTTGCGCGGCCGGCGGGACGCCGCCTGCGGGTTCACTTCGGGGACGACGAGCGGAACGTCGCTTTCCATCCGGAACGCGCCTGAATTGTCGACGCAGATCGCGCCGCGGCGGGCCGCGACCGGCACCCACTCGGCGCTGACCTCGTCCGGCACGTCGAAGACGGCGACGTCCACCCCGTCGAAAACGCTTGCCTCCAAGGCTTTCACGGTATGCATCTCGCCCCGGACCGGCAGTTCGGTCCCGGCCGAGCGGGCCGAAGCGATCAGCGTGATCCCACCCCAGATGTCGGCCCGTTCGGTGACGAGCTGACGGACGACCGAGCCGACCGCCCCGGTCGCCCCGACGATCGCGAGGTTCGGCTTACGACTCATCGACCGGTCCCGCCGTAGACGACCGCTTCGACCTCGTCGGTGCCCAGTTCGAACGCGTCGTGCACGGCCCGCACCGCTGCCGGCACCTCGCTGTCCCGGCAGACGACGCTGATCCGGATCTCGGACGTGGAGATGATCTCGACGTTGACGCCGGCCTGGGCCAGCGCACCGAAGAACGACGCGGAGACTCCCGGATGCGCCCGCATACCGGCCCCGACGAGCGACACCTTCCCGATGTGCTCGTCGAACACGACCCGATCGAAACCCAGTGTGGGACGGGCCTTTTCCAGAGCCGCCATCGCGGTGGGACCCTCGGACTTCGGGATCGTGAACGAGATGTCCGCCAGGCCCGTGCCCGGCGCCGACACGTTCTGCACGATCATGTCGATGTCGACTTCGGCGGCGGCGATCGTCTGGCAGATGGCCGCAGCCTGACCCGGCCTGTCCGGAACCCCCGTCACGGTGACCTTCGCCTGGCTGGTGTCGTGTGCGACACCGCTGATGATGGGCTGCTCCACGTTCTCCTCCGCGAGGTTCGCTTCCGACGTCACCAACGTGCCCGGCCGCTGTGAGAACGACGACCGGACGACCACCGGCACGCCGTAGCGCCGCGCGTACTCCACGCAACGCAGATGCAGGATCTTCGCCCCCGACGCGGCCAGCTCGAGCATCTCCTCGTAGCTGACCCGCGGTTGCTGGCGCGCGTTCGGCACGACCCGGGGATCGGCAGTGAAGACGCCGTCGACGTCGCTGTATATCTCGCACACGTCGGCGCCCAGCGCCGCGGCGAGGGCGACCGCCGTGGTGTCCGAGCCGCCCCGGCCGAGCGTGGTGATGTCCTTACTGTCCTGACTCACACCCTGGAATCCGGCCACGATCGCGATGTGCCCGGCGTCGAGCGCCTGCTGGATGCGCCCGGGCGTGACGTCGATGATCCGGGCGCGCCCGTGCGACGAGTCGGTGATGACACCCGCCTGCGAGCCGGTGAAGCTGCGCGCGTCGTAACCCAGCGCCTCGATCGCCATCGCGAGGAGCGCCATCGAAATCCGCTCGCCGGAGGTGAGCAGCATGTCCAGTTCGCGGGCCGGCGGCAACGGGCTGACCTGGTTGGCGAGGTCGAGCAGATCGTCGGTCGTGTCACCCATCGCGGAGACGACGACGACGACGCGATTGCTTTCCTTGACGGTCTCCACGATCCGTTCGGCGACCCGCTTGATGCGTTCCGCGTCCGCGACGGAGCTCCCGCCGTACTTCTGAACCACTAAAGCCACCCAAGGAGCGTACCGATGCCGTCGGCGTGGCCTCGTGGCATATTCACCAGATGCGTGCAGCCACCGCATTCGGGGTCGTCGCCGCGCTGCTCACGGCGGGGACGATGAGCGCTTGCGGCGGCGGAACCGGCAGCGGAAGCAACCCGGCCACCTCGACCAGCCCGCCCAGCGCCGCGGCACTGGAATTGCAAAAGCTCGCCGGCGGGGATCGCGGCAACCCGTTCACCGCCATCTACACGGCCACCCACGACACCCTCGTCGCCACCGCGACGGTGTATTTCCGGGATGCGACGAACTACCGGGTGGACTTCACCCAGGGCACCCTCACCGCCGCTCAGTTCGGCACCCCCGACGGAACCGTCGCCTGCTCGATAGCGTCCGGCGTCACGCCTGTCTGCGGGCTACTCGCCGGACCCGGCAAACCGCTTCCGTCCGACATCGGCATCGAACGGGTCTTCACCCGCGACCTACCCGCGCTGGCGGGCAGTCCGGGCGCCTTCACGGTCACACCCAAGGACGGGTTGGCCGCCACCACCTCGCTGGCCGCGGCGCAATGCTTCGCGATCACCGCGACCCGCGGCGAGAAGCTATTCGTCTCCGGCTTGCTCGACGACGTCGACCTCGGGACGTACTGCCTCGGCCCGTCCGGGCCGCCCCGCCAGCTGGAATTCGCCTCCGGTTCGCTGGTTCTGCAGTCGGTCGGTCCGGCGCCCACCGACGCCCAACTCACGCCGCCCGCGCCCGCGCCACCGCTCCCGACCCCGACGGCAACGCCGTCGGGGACGCCTTCCGCTCCCCTGGGTCTACTCGGTAGCCCTGCGGCGCAACCGTCGCATTAGGCCCCGACGGTACGGCGCCCCTCGAACGCCCGGCCGAGGGTGACCTCGTCCGCGTACTCGAGATCCCCACCGACGGGTAGTCCGCTGGCCAGCCGGGTCACCCGCAGTCCCAGCGGCGCGAGGATTCGCGCGAGATACGTCGCGGTCGCCTCGCCTTCGGTGTTCGGGTCGGTGGCGAGGATCACCTCGGTCACCGCGCCGTCGGCGAGCCGGGCGAGCAGCTCCCGGATCCGCAGGTCATCCGGACCGACGCCTTCGATCGGCGAGATCGCGCCACCCAGCACGTGGTAACGCCCGCGGAACTCGTTGGTCCGTTCGATCGCGACGACGTCCTTGGGTTCCTCGACGACGCAGATCGAGTCGCCGGGCCGGCGGGGATCGCGGCAGATCCGGCACTCGTCGTCCTCGGCGACGTTCCCGCAGATCCGGCAGAACCGAACCTTGGCCTTCACCTCGGTCAATGCGTGCGCGAGCCTCGTCACGTCGACCGGGTCGGCCGCCAGGACATGGAAGGCGATGCGCTGCGCCGACTTCGGGCCCACCCCGGGCAACCGCCCGAGCTCGTCGATCAGGTCTTGGACCGGGCCTTCGTACATGCGGTATCCCGGTACGGCTAGAACGACAGACCGGGCAGACCGCCCGTCCCGCCGGTGAGCGGCCCCATCTTGCTGGCCTGGAGCTCGCCCGCCTTCTTCTGCGCGTCCTGAACCGCGTAGACCACCAGGTCCACGAGGGTGTCGACGTCCTCGGGATCGACGACCTCGGTCTTGATCCGCAGGCCGATGAGTTCGCCGCCACCGGACACCGTCGCGGTCACCAGCCCGTTGCCCGCCGTCCCCTCGACCTGGGTGTCGGCCAGCTCGGCCTGCGCCTCCGCGAGTTGCTGCTGCATCCGCTGCGCCTGATTGAGCAGTTGCTGCATGTTGGGCGGGCCGCCGCGCGGGATTCCCTGCTTCGCCATACCCGCAGCGTACGGCCCGCCGCGGGCGCTTTCCCGCAAGCGGGATGCGTCTACTCGATGACGGTCGCGCCCAGCGCGGACTTCAGCAGGTCGACCGGGTTCTCGACAGGCGGGAGGGGCACCGCGGCAGCTCCCGATCCCCCGCGCAGATCCGGTTCCGGGTCCGGCTCGGGTTCGTCGCCCGGGGCGAACCCGTCGGAGGCGTCCGGCGGGGGCGGAGCCCCACCGGTGACGATCTGAACCCGCCAGCTCCCACCCAGGACCTCGACGAGCGACTCGGTCAGGATCTCGACGCCCGGGCCGTTCTGGAACTGTTTCGCGATCGGCGGCAACGCGATCGATACGACCACCCGGTCGCCATCCACCGAGGCGATCTGCGCGTGCTGGGAAAGCATCGCGTGCGGCACCCGACTCCGCTTCTTCACCGCATCGAGCACCACCGGCCAGGCCTCTCGCAGACCCGCGGTGTCGAGCGTCCCCGGGGGCGTTGCAGCGGCCGGAACCGGTGCCACGACGGCAGGTTCCGGAGGCGGCAGCGATGGAACGGACGGCGTCTCACGGGCCGAGGGCGTCTCACGGGCCGAGGGCGTCTCAGGGGCAGAGGGCGTCTCAGGGGCAGAGCCTCTCGGAACAGCTGACGACTCCGGCACGGACGCGGGCTCCGGGGCCGGCGCGGTTTTCGGAGCGGGCACCGACACCGGCTTCGAATCCGGTCGCGCCTCGCGCCGGGCTCGAGGTTCTTCCGACTCGCCCCGCATCGGCAGGCCGGGAGCGGGAGCGAGGGCGGGACCTGGCTGCGCTCCCAGCGCCATCCGCCGTTCCAGCGCGTCGATGCGGGCCAGCGCCGACGCCGCGGAAGCGTCGGCGGCCGGGAGCAGCAACCGCGCGCACACCAGCTCGAGCAGCAGCCGGGGCGAAGTCGTGCCGCGCATCTCGACGAGACCGGCGTGGACGATGTCGGCGGCCCGCGAAAGCTCCGCGGCGCCGAGGGAGGTCGCCTGACGTTGCATGCGCTCGAGCTGGTCCGGAGCGACACCTTCGACCAGGCCGCGGTCGGTCGCGTCGGGAACGGCCTCCAACATCACCAGGTCCCGGAACCGTTCGAGAAGGTCGGTGGCGAACCGCCGAGGGTCGTGACCGGCGGCGACGACCCGCTCGACGACTCCGAACAGGCCGGCACCGTCCCGGGACGACAGCGCGTCCACCGCGGCGTCGAGCAGCACGGCCTCGGTCACCCCGAGCAGCGCGCTCGCATCCGCCAAAGATGTTGCCCCACCGGCGATCAGCTGGTCGAGCACGGACAGCGAGTCTCGAACCGAACCCTCGCCCGCGCGGACGACGAGGGAGAGCACCTCACTGTCCACTTCGACGCCCTCCGCCGAGCAGATCTTCGCCAGGTGATCACGAAGCTGCCCGGGCGGGACGAGCCGGAACTTGTACGAGAACGTGCGTGAACGGATCGTGCCGAGGACCTTCTCCGGCTCGGTCGTCGCGAACACGAAGACGACGTGCGGCGGTGGTTCCTCGACGACCTTGAGCAACGCGTTGGCCGCGCCGGGTCCGAGCTGATGCGCCTCGTCGATCACGAATACCCGGAACCGCCCAGACGCCGGCGCGTAGTGCGTCCGTTCCCGCAGGTCCCGGGCGTCGTCGACCAGGCCGTGGCTGGCGGCGTCCAGTTCGACGACGTCGATCGACGAACCGGCCCGGATCGCGACGCACTGGGCGCACACCCCACACGGGTTCGACGTCGGGCCCTGTTCGCAGTTGAGCGATGCCGCCAGGATCCGCGCACTGGAGGTCTTGCCGCACCCACGCGGACCGGAGAAGAGGTACGCGTGGTGCAGGCGGCCGGAGTCCAGCGCGCCGCTCAGCGCTGCCGTCACGTGCTCCTGGCCGACCACCTCCGCGAAGGTCCGGGGGCGGTAGCGGTTGTAGAGCGCGGAAGCCACCTGCGGGCGCCCCTTTCCTCGCTGTCGCGATCGACCTCCGGTGGGAAGGGACCCCTCGCGCACCCGCCAGAGCCCGCTTACCCTTGCTGCCTTCCGGCCCTGGGGGGGTTCACAGGATGGACGCCGCACGAGGGGTCTTCGGACGAGTCTAGTGCCGGGCTCGGACTCCCCGCCCGGGTAAGAACGATCGGGTGACGCCGGTATCCTCCCCACGGAGGATTCGCATAGTGGCCTAGTGCGCACGCTTGGAAAGCGTGTTGGGGGCAACCCCTCGCGGGTTCGAATCCCGCATCCTCCGCTCAGAAGCACCATTCGGTCGCTTACTCGAACTCCGGTCAGCACGCGCCAAGCGGAGCCTCGAACGAGATAGACGTGCTAGATGTCCGGTTGATGCGCGAGAAGCGAAGCGGGCCGCAATCGGTATCCAGGCCCAGTGTCATGAAGTCTCCCGACCCAAGTGGTACCAACGAGGTGCTGAGCGACCGGTCGCTGATATCCGGTCCCGCCATACGGTTACCGCTTGGACCCACGTACATGATCTTCGTGGGCCTCGCCGACGGACAATCGACGCCCGACTGGTTGTGGTCGAGGCTGGTGGCTGCGGCAATCTCGCCTTGAGGGCTGACCGCTGCTGCGGCGTACACATCGCACTGATCGGGGGGTGCGAGAGATGCGAGAGATGTCGACTGTCCCGTGATCATGTCGTATTTTTTCAGTGCGAATGACCGACTCGGAACACTGACACCAAAGCTTGTGTATGTGACTAGCGTCTTTCCGTCGGGAAGCCACCCGGCTGGTGTTTCATTGTCGGCCAAGACTCTTAATGTTCCGTCAACGAATGAATATGCAACAGTAGAAACCAACGTGCGTGCCGCCCCTGGATGGTAGACCGAGAACGCGATGCGCGAACCATCCGCCGACGCAACGGGGCCTCCGTAGTTTGGGAAGAACTGAAGGCCTCCTGGAAGGCTCACTTGAATATCTGTTAGCTCACCGCTGTCGATAGATAGCTTCATGAGACTCGTGCGAGAAGCGGACTGCGCTGTGAAGTAGACATACCGACCTGAAGGATCCACGATCGGGGACTCATAAGTGGTGCCATCTGGCGGGGCAATAGTGCGAACGACTGTCGGCGAAGTTCCGACAATTCGATAGATGACGATGTCTCCGCCGTACGGCGCAGATTTGATCCCCTGATTCGAAAGGCCCAACCCGGCAAACAATTCTCCTTCAGGAGGTGGCGCCACAGAGGTCGGCGGCGGCGAACTTGGTGTTTCAGTCGGTACTGGTGCAGGCGCTGTCGTTTGGGTGATCGGAGGAAGGATCGTCTGCCGATCATTGCCCCCACATGTAGCTACGACGGCAAAGGTGACGATTCCGGCGGTCGCGACCGCGGTAGCTGCGCCGGTCCACCGTAGGTTGCGGCGCCGCCGAAAACCGGTGTTGATCTGGCCCAAAGCCCGTGGGTCGACAGGCAGCCCCGACAGTGCCCCCGCCAGCCGCCGGGCGAGTTCATCTTCGTGCGGTTCGTTCGTCATGCCGACTCCTCCAGCTGCGCCCGCAGCGCCGCCATCCCCCGGGATGCGTAAGCCTTCACCGCGCCCGGGCTCACCCCCATCAGTTGAGCCGTGTCAGCCTCGGACTGGTCATCGCAGTAGCGCAGCACCACCGCTTCGCGTTGCCGGCGCGGGAGGCGCTTCAGCGCGGAAACAAGCTCCGCGCTTTCCAACAGCACCATCGCCGCGACATCCGCAGCGGCCGCATCGGGCATCGGCTTCGGCGCGTGCCGCAACGCCACCATCCGACGCCGCAAATCCGACTGAACCGCCCCGGCGAGTCCGGAGAGTCCTTTCGTTGGAAGGATTTCTCTCATGGCACGTTCGTCGAGGTACCCGCGTGAGCTGCAGCAGCGCGCGGTCCGCATGGTGTTGGAGTCCAAGTCC
>Ga0081455_10000063_pt1 | contig 115842 bp, 111 predicted proteins | sample TabmetS3T2R1_FD_70207 | JGI IMG/M metagenome (GOLD analysis project Ga0081455, IMG submission 70207) | Tabebuia heterophylla rhizosphere microbial communities from the University of Puerto Rico - S3T2R1 | ecosystem: Host-associated > Plants > Roots > Rhizosphere ... | reverse complement strand
AAGGAGGACGGGAGACTGGAAGTGCGGGAGATTTTTGGGATGGACCTCAAGGCCAATTTGGTCGTGCTCAGCGGCTGCGACACGGCCTTAGGGAAACTCTCCACCGGCGATGAGCTTGTGGGGCTCACCCGGGCATTTATCTACGCTGGCACTCCCTCGGTGGTGGCGAGTCTGTGGAATGTGGACGACAGCTCCACGGCACATCTGATGGCGAGTTTCTATCGGAATTTAAAGACTATGAGCAAGGTGGAAGCGCTCAGGCAGGCGCAGCTAGAGCTTATCCGAGGCGAAGGGCGCAGCGACATGCTAGCGCGCAGGGGAGTCGGGGGCATCGGGAAATTGGGCGAGACTGTGAAGTCTGAGTCTGCCTCTCAAAACCCTGTCTCTACCTCACATCCTTACTTCTGGGCGCCTTTTATACTGGTGGGCGACGGTAAGTAGGTCATTTTGGGATTTTAACGTGGCGAAACAAATGAAGTCGGCAGAATGCGGGGTAATAGTTGCACTAATGCTTTTCTTTGTCTCGAGTTGCGCCATCCCTGAGTTTCAGGCAACTGATTGGTCTACACGCAGCGCTGTCGTACGTGGAAAGACCGAGGAAGCTTTGGCCTCTCTCGAAGCTCAGGCCCAAGAGGCAGAGAGGAACGCATCAGCCAGTTGGTTTCCCCAGGAGTACTGGATAGCCGCAACCGCGGCGTATAACCAGGCCTCGACAGCGGCAATGTTCAGTGGACAGTTAGAAAAATCAATTGCCCTCGGTGAAAAAGCCCTGGGGTTGGCCGAGAAGATAAAAGAATTTGTCTGGGTACCGGGTTGTTCGGCCTGTGCCATCAAAATCGGTGCTTTGGTATCTCTGGCGGATGCATACAAGTCGGTCAGGAGCTTTGCTAAAGCGAGAGGGCTGATGGAAAGGGGCCTGGAGATTGTAAGAGAGATTCCTTCTCATATGCCGTTGAGGATCACTTTCGAGAGCAGTTTGTATCGAGACTTAGGCGAGGAGCTCATGAGGAGCGGAGAACACGCTAAAGCGATTGAGACCTTGTCAACGTCACTTCATTTGCGTGAAGATTATTTGGCCTGGTTTTTTAGGAGAATTTGGGCATCGACAGTACGTTCATCACCTGCGTTTGAAAGCGAACAGATTAGCTTCGTTAATATTCTGGCTCTTTTGGGGAACGCCTATCGTCAGGCAGGTCAACCGGAACAGTCGCTAGAGCAGTATCAGCGCGCTTTTAACCATTTGAGTGATTGGAAATTAACGTATCCGTATGCAGACAGATTGTATGTTGGCATGGGAGAGCTTTATCGTCAGCAGCAAAATTTTCCTCGTGCTTTAGAGAATTTTAACCAGGCCCTTGCCATCGCCGAAAACCATAAAAGGCCGGAGGCGATCATTTCGGCAAGTACTCGAATTGGTGATCTACTGCGCTACATAGGAAAGGCTGACGAGGCTATGCCCTTGTATAGAGGGGCCATCCAGCAGATCGAATCTACCCGCTCCCTGCTGCAATCAGAGGAATACCGGCAATCGTATTTTGAGGGCGCTGTCGATGCCTATAGAGGAATGATCGACGGTCTCCTGTTAGCGGGTAAACCCGAAGAGGCCTTCAACTATAGTGAACGTGCACGCTCACGTGTTTTTCTTGATGTACTTGGAAGCAAGGTGCAACTGTCCAGGGCAAAGGGCGGCTTGGTAGAGGAAGAGAGGGTTTTGAAGGAACAAATAGCTGGGCTGAAAGCGCAGTTGGCCGGTGAGGAAGGAAGAACTTCAAGAGAGAATCTACGAAACGAACTCACGCAAGCCGAGAAGGCCTACAGCGTTTTTCTTTCCAAGGTTCGAAGAGAAGATAAAGAACAAGCCTCCCTCATGACCGTGGAACCTTTGGGATTAAAGCAAGTGCAGGAGCTGCTGGATCCGGGAACAAGTCTACTTGAGTACTTTATCACCGGTAAGGAAGTTTTCGCCTGGGTTGTGGAGAAAGAGAAGCTTCAGTTCCAGAGAGTAGACTTGCCTAAGGAAAAACTCAGTGGATGGGTCAAGGTGCTGCGTGACAGCATCTTTACTTTAGGCGAGCGGGGGAAGTTCAATGAAACCTCTTCTGTTCTTCACAAGCAACTCATTGAGCCTCTGCTCCCTCACATCACTGGCAAGGAACTGATCATTGTCCCCCATGATGTTCTGCACTACGTTCCCTTCCATGCTCTGGTTGGTTCGGACGGACGCTACCTTATAGAGAAATACCCCGTCTACTATCTTTCCAGCGCCAGCCTGCTCCAGTTCGTCAAGGAGAAGCGCAAAACCGGCGGAGAAAAGGTGCTCGCCTTCGGCAATCCCGATCTCGGCGATCCTGAGAAGAACCTGGAGTATGCGGAACTAGAAGCGGAGGAAGTGAAGAACGTGTATCCCCAATCGACAGTTTACGTGAAAAAGGATGCTACCGAGGAGAAAAGCAAATCTCTTTCACCAGCTTATGACATTCTTCACTTCGCCACCCATGCGGAACTGAATGAGGACGATCCACTTTCATCAGCGGTGCTTCTGGCCAAGGAAGACAGAGAAGACGGGAGACTGGAAGTGCGGGAGATTTTCGGGATGGACCTTAAAGCCAATTTAGTCGTGCTCAGCGGCTGCGACACGGCCTTAGGAAAACTCTCCAGCGGCGATGAGCTTGTGGGGCTCACTCGGGCCTTTATCTACGCTGGCACTCCCTCGGTGGTGGCGAGTCTTTGGAATGTGGACGACAGCTCCACGGCTCATCTGATGGCGAGTTTCTATCGGAATTTAAAGACGATGAGCAAGGTTGAAGCGCTCAGACAGGCTCAGCTAGAGCTTATTCGGGGTGAGGGACGCAGCGACATGCTCGCACGCCGGGGAGTCGAGGGTATTGGGAAATTAGGTGAGACTCAGAAGTCTGATTCTCCCTCTCAAAACCCGATTTCTATTTCCACTTCACATCCCTACTTCTGGGCGCCGTTTATATTGGTAGGAGACGGTCAGTGAAATCCATTCCATTTGCGTCCAGGCCCTTGCAGCCTGATCACCTCGCCCTGGTAGCGGGGAAAGCGCTGGAGCAGCAAAGCCTTAACGGCGGTGTCAAAATCCTCTCGGAAGAGCTCGAAGAGCGCTATCGTTTGATTGTCGGAGAGAGCGCCGAGATGAAGGAGGCCGTTGATCTGGCCAAGAAAGCGGCTGGCAGCCGTGCAACGGTTTTACTTCTCGGTGAAAGCGGAACCGGCAAAGAGATCTTCGCTCGTGCCATTCATAACTGGAGTGAAAGAAAAGATAGACCTTTTATCGCTATCAATTCGGTGGGGCTGTCGAAAGAACTCTTGGAGAGCGAACTATTCGGCCATGAACAAGGCGCGTTTACCGGCGCGCACAGGCGTAAGACGGGCAAGATTGAACTGGCCCACGGGGGAACAATCTTTTTCGATGAGATCGGCGATGTTTCCCAGGAGCTCCAAGCCAAGCTTTTGCGGTTTCTTCAGGAGCGCGAATTCGAGCGGGTGGGAGGAGTCACGCCGATTTCTGTTGATGTTAGGATTATCGCTGCGACTAATCGCAATCTAGAGCGGTCCGTTAAGGAAGGACGCTTCCGTGCAGATCTTTACTACCGCCTTCACGTCGTGGCTATTCATCTTCCGCCGCTAAGAGAGCGGAGGGAAGATATAGCTCCGCTAACCGAATATTTTCTGCGAAAACACTCTGTGGCGATAAGGACAGGCATCACAGGGCTATCTGAGGAAGCGCGCAGGAAGCTTGAAGCCTATGACTGGCCCGGGAATGTTCGGGAGTTAGCGAACGTCATCGAACGCGCCGTCGTGCTCGGCTCGGGTCCAACCATTACGCTGGAGGATTTGCCCGGACGGATCGCAGCCGGAAGAACGATAACTCCGGCATCGCAGTCGTATAGGGAAGGACTAAATGCGGCCAGAAAAGAGTTAATCTCAAAGGCGCTAGCCACGACTCGCGGAAACCGCGCAGCCGCGGCCAAGATACTTGGCCTTGAAGCTAAATATCTCTTTAAACTGATAAAGTCCCTAGAAATAGAATAGGCGATATCTTCCGACTAATATCCCAATTTATTCCCGTGTCGCCACCATCGGATAAGCGCAGATGAACCACACGCCATCGCGGTAGACCGCCTGGTCGATTTTTCCGTCACCATCACCATCATAGTCCCGTCGTACCGCTATATCCTGTGATAAACCGCCCGAGCCGACAGCGTCTGTTCGCCATCCGAGAACCGGATCACATACCAGATTCCATCGCGATAAACTGTAATGTCACTATTCCCATCACCATCGAAATCTAACGAAGATAACCGATGTAATCGTCTAGCTGCGTGCTGTTAAGAGTGTTGACGATGTTACCTCTCGCAACGACCTGACCGTTTTGATCTCATAGAGAGACCCCTTCCCCGTCTACAATGCGGCGGCGATTTCGACGAGGTGGGAGAAATATTTTCAGACGGCCAATAACAAAGATAGTTACGATCCTCACAAACTAAGATCTTCATCGGGTTGGCTCGAAAAATTCACGAAGAGCATTCTTCAGAGCAGAGGTGGACACCAGCTTATCTCGTGTTCATTGGATTCTCCAACCGTGATGTTATGCCGACATCGGTCAGGTTTGCCGACAACCGGCGCTAATGCTTGGCACCAGCGCTGAACGATCTTGAGTTCGACGTACCCACGTGGTCCGGCGTAACCGGTCACCACTGCTTTGCTCAGCAACATTCCGTTTCAAAAATAAGTTGGCGAGACTGTTGGATTAGTCTCTTAGAATCTTTGAGCATCTTAGTCGAAGATTGTCTCGTAAATCTGCAATGGCCACCAAAAGCTGAGCTCTTGGACGTCGACGCCTGCTTCGTTTAGGCTGGATAGCCCGCACCTGATTATCCTGATTAAAATTAAAGTTCACCTCTCTGAGTCGTACTATAGACATCCTTATTGCAGTGACCTTTCTAGATTTAAATTTGTCCGAAGATAACCGAGGAATGATGGGGAGTAACAAGCTCTTGAAAACCCTCTTGTTTCGACTATTTCTTGGTCTATTCTAAATAGTAAGGAAATAGTACTCAAGTTTTCTGCATAGTCCAAAACCTAGAATGTTGCTTCGAGACCATCCGCTGATGCTGTACCGTCGCCGTTCTAATTGGCCGCCTGTTTGGCTATGCACTGCCGGACACGATCAACACCCGAAAGGCGAAGTCGGAACTCTCAAAGCGGTTTTCCGGTCTGATAGGCAACCGCCAAATCGTTGTTTTCTTCTTGTTCGCCATGAAGACTCAGAGTATCTCGGCTGCCTACTATTCGACGACCAGGCATTCTGTCATCAAGTCATGGAGCTACTGAAAGGCCATTGCAATCGTTCTATTGCGGAGATTGGCGGATTAGATGTCTCTCATACCCTTTAGTAGGGCTCGTGCGATGGAGTGTGATTAACTTTTATCACAAAGGACAATTCAAGGATTATGCTATATAGGTTCTTTGGTATGGTCCCTAAACAGGATTTTAGGTCTTCCACCTGCGCAGGACTTAACTCATCCATAGGCTCGGGTGTCCGAGTTTGACCAGCATTTGAATAAGGGTTTGCATCGAAGCGCCCGCGATCGCGCGAACGCGTTAGGGATAATTATTGATGAACGGGCTTCCCTCGGTCAATCCACTCTTGAGCCGCTGAAAGACCGGTTTCTACAGCCCCATCGTAAGTTGCAAACTTCTTGTCCAACGAAAATGTCACTAGTATATTCGTATCCTTGTCATTGTAATAGATGAATAAGCTGACGAACCAACCCTCATCCTCAAGCGAGAGCGAAACCTCGATGCGATGGTTCTTGTAAAACTTCTCCATTTCGTCCCGCCCATCCACGCTGTTTTTCGGAAGCCGGAAACTTTAACCGCATCGTGCCCCCATGCTTCCTCGTATCCAGTTTCATAACGAAGAGTAGGTGTGGCCGCAGTGCAGGTTGACGCAAGGTTCGTACCCGGCTGCAAACCGCCGATCTTAGGCCATTATTAGGATAAGTTGAGCAGACTGCTACGGGAAATGAAACACAAGAGTAGAAGGTTCACATACAGCGCGTTGTCTTAAAGCTGACAAATTCATGTTGACATTTTTCACGTACAGGCATTCACCAGCGTTTAGAAAGTCGTCTGAGGGGGCTAGTGGCGGACGGGAGCCCGAACAAAGGGAGGCCAATGTTGCTTCGAGACATCCGCTAGTTTCTCGCGGAGCTATCCGTTCTTGGCCGCCTGTCTGGACACGGATAGACGGCTTGGAAATAAGCGCCCACAAGGGGAAATCGGGATTCTCACAAGGTAACGCAGTCCAACGTTCAACCCGCTACCGATGTTTTTTGTATATTGATCACGAAGGATCAACGTATGTCGGCTGTCTTGTGTTCGACGACGAGGCTTTCTGCAGTCAAATAGTCAGATTACTGCAGGCTCACGGCAATCGCGCCATTGGTGAGATCGGACGCCTGGATCTCTCGCATACTCTCTAACGACTGCCTCCTCAACTTTTTCTCGAAGCTACTTGCTCCGGTTATTCTTTGGTCTATTCTGGCTTTAGGACAGACTTAAGCGTTAAAATACAATCGTCGCTTCCAGGAGGAAACAATGAAGCTTCGAGACCATCCTCTCATGACGTATATGGGTGTTCGCAGCTGGCCTCCAGCTTGGTTGTGGAGAGGCGGCGACGATACGACCTACCCACAGGGCGAAGTCGGTATCCTGAAAGATGTAATGCTTTCGACCCTAGCGCCCCACAGTACTTGCTTCTTAATCATGGAGCACTGCGGCGCTCAATATATAGGGGCGCTGTTAGTGAGCGAACCTGCTTTCCACCGAGAAATCTGCAAGATACTATTCCAAAATTGCGGTCTGACGATCCAGGACATCGGCGAGGTCGACATTAGTTATACCTTATAAATATTCCCGCTCAGTAAAAGCTTCGCAAGTACGTCGGGCTGCCTTACCGGGACCGTTAAATTTAACTCCATTGTATGGATTTCTCGCAATCATGAGGACTAGAGGTGATGAGAATTAGGACAGTTTTTCGCTTGTCTTGATTCGTCGCAGCTACGGAGATGCATCAACCTTAAACTTTTTTCCCCGTCCAGCGCTATGTCTTACAATCGACACATCGGAACAACCGCTGGTATGTTGCTTGCACATTCCAAATCGAAAAAGACTTCCTCTAGGGTGCATGCCGGGCAAAAAGCGCCCTCGATGCGATCCTCGAAGAAGCGTTACAGCCCGGTTCGCCTAAAGGATAATCGCAAAGTTGACCGTCAGTAGTTTAATCATGCCTGACGATAACCAAGTCCGCCTCGCGGCGGTAGCGGATATTCACTGCACCAAGAAGGCGGATGATAACATCAGGAATCTGCTGTCCGCTATGGCACACGAGGCTGATATTTTATTGCTTGGTGGAGACCTATGTGACGAAGGCTTGCCAGAAGAAGCTGAAATCCTCGCGCGGGAAATAGCTATCTTAAAGGTTCCCGTAGTCGCAGTGCTGGGAAATCACGATTTTGAGGCCGGGAAGTCTGCTGAGATCGTAGAAATTCTTTCCAACGTCGGTGTGCATGTTTTGGATGGTAAATCATGCGAAATCTATGGCGTCGGCTTTGCAGGCGTGAAAGGCTTCGCCGGCGGATTCAATGAAAGAGCATTGCAACCCTGGGGGGAGTCGACGATCAAAGCGTTTGTGCATGAGGCCGTTGAAGAAGCGCTAAAGCTCGAATCTGGCCTTGCCGGTCTCAGGACGTCCCATCGAATTGCATTGCTACACTATTCCCCGATTGTTGAAACCGTGGTGGGCGAACCGCCGGAAATTTTCCCCTTTTTAGGCTCTAGTCGGCTTGAAGATCCTTTAAATCGTTACTCTGTCAGTGCCGTTTTTCATGGCCATGCCCACCGGGGCTCACCGGAGGGTTTTACCAAAACGGGGGTTCGCGTATTCAACGTCGCGAAATCCGTCCTTCAAAATACTTCGCGACCCTTCAAGATCTTCGAAATTGACAGCGTAGAAGATCGGCAACAAAATGAACCTGCCCGCTAAAGATCAACCGTATTTTTTTTACCGCCAAGTTCTTGGAATTTTAAATCGCACGGCAGTGCCGTTTTTGATGGGTGGCGGGTTTGCGCTTGAATTCTACACGCACCTGGGCAGAGGCAAGAAGGACATGGATTTACTCATCAGGCGGCACGACCTTGAGAAAGCCTTTGAGGCGTTCAGCAAATCAGGATTTAAACCTGAACTTACCTTTTCCCACTGGCTGGGGAAAGTGTATTCCGACAATGATTTTGTCGACATTATCTTCAACTCCGGCAACGGCCTGTGTGAAATTGACGACCTTTGGTTCAAACACGCAGTGCCCGGTCAAGTTTTCGGTTTCCCAGTGAAATTTTGTCCGCCAGAAGAAATGATCTGGACCAAAGCCTTTGTTATGGAGCGCGAACGCTATGATGGGGCCGATGTTATGCATTTGCTGTTCAAATGCAGTGAGCGACTAGACTGGCGTCGCTTGATAACTCGCTTCGATTCTCACTGGAAGGTACTGCTTAGTCATTTGATATTGTTTGGATATATCTATCCTTCCGAGAAAAAACGTGTACCCCATTCCGTGCTAGAAGAGCTGCTCTCGCGGTGCCACCACGAATTGACAGTCCCGACCGTCGCCGAGCAGGCTTGCCAGGGTCCCTTACTTTCCCGAACACAATATCGCTTCGACATAGAAAAAATGGGTTACAGGGATGCCCGCCTGGCACCGGACAGCAAGATGTCGCCCGAGGAGACTATCGATTGGACGGCTGCTGCGGATGCCGACGAGGACAAATAGCCGCGACAAACTGGGCGCGGCAAGAACGTTGATCTGAAAGTTCAGAGGCACGTTGATCTCAGCCAGCAATGGAAGGCGTGCCTAATGCCGCTCCGAACCAATGATTGTGTCAACGTTAGCCGCGCTTTTTAATATTTTCTCCAGTTTTTCAATATTGACTATGATACGGCGTCCTTCACGAAAGATAATCTTCTCACGGTCGAAGCTATTGAGATACTCCGTCACTTGCTGGCGCGAAGCTCCCACAATACCGGCGAGAAATTCGTGACTGATATTTAGCGCGATAGAGATTCCACGGGGATCGGTTGTGCCGAACCGATCGGCCAAATTAAACAGCTCCAGCGCAAGCCGCCGGCGCAGATCCAGCCCGATGCCCTTGATGCAGTGAATGTAGGCATTCCTTCCCGGATGAATGGTCGCCGTGTACCAGCGAAGAAAAATATCGTAGGGAGTGCCCAAAAACACCTCGATGAAAGTCTGTGGTTTGATGGCGCCGATCTTGCACTCATCGAACGCTTCGCATCGGAACGCATGGCGTCCTTGCGGATCAAGCGAATCAAGTCCAAAAAACTCTCCGGCTAGCAGCAAATTGACGGTGGTTTGGCGTTCGTGACTACTGATGTAAGAGACTCTAACAATTCCCGACAACGAGAGGTAAATGAATTTTGCCTCCTCGTCTTGGTCAAAAATGATGTCATTTTTGTTGAAAGTTTTTATGAGCAAGTTGGACGCCAATTTTTCTAACTGGGCTGCGGAAAAAGAGGCGAGGGTTTTCAACTTTTGCAATTCTTTCACACTCATATAAATTCCTTGGGTGGCTGACGATTTCAAAAACCTGAGTTAAAAGTTTCTACAGATATAACCAAGATATAACCAGAAACCACGGAGGAGTCTGTCAGATGGCCGACATTGTGATCCGCATAGCTAAAGATCGTGGTCGGCAATCTGCCGGATGAGGCTGGTTACGTTGTCACCTGGGTTTGAGAAATACAAGAGCGCCGGGGTCGGTCTTGATATCAATTGCATTCGACAGAACCGGCCTGCCGTCGTGATCTTCGGGCCACGGTTGGTCGTCAAGGTGAACCGGAGAGCTTTTCCACTCAACCTGTAAGTGTCGTCCTTGATGCACCGTAAGTTTTACCCGTGAGCGTTTGTTCTTTAGACGATCAGAAATGTATTGGCTTAACTTCGCTTGTTCGCCTTTGGACACAAAAACGACGTCAAGAAGGCCATCGTTAACTTTCGCACCCGGGACAAGCTCGAGATTGGGACCGATGTAACGAATATTCAATGCCTCCATCATATAGTAGTCACCGGATAGGTCCCGTCCGTCGAGCCGAACCGTCAGATCTTTCGATGGATAACTTGATAATTGTTTTTTCAATACTTTCAAAACCGCGTCTATCTCTTCGTCAGGATCTTCTGAATGCTCTACCTGTGAGTGTTGACCGTTTTCGATCCGAAACATCGTCTCGGCAAATAGTCCGACTCCAAAACCTTCAATGAAGTACTTCACTCCCCACGGCCCTTTGGCTATAGCCGCGTCAAAGTTCATACAATGCGCGGCTTGCCACCCTTCGATGAGGTCCTGAAATGTTCTGCCCGTCACGCCGATGGTATTGGCAATGTTATTGGCGGTGCCCATTGGCAACACTGCGATAGGAATGCGGCTTTCGATCAGACGTCGCGCAACCCTGCCGACGGTTCCATCGCCTCCTGCTACAGCAACTAGATCGCAAGTTTTTTTGAGTGCCTTCTTCCATTTTTTGTCTTTGGACGAAAAATACCTTGGCTTGTGTCCTGCCTTGCGAATCAGCCGAAGAATTTGCTGGCCTGAAGGCTGCTTGTCATCACCGGCTTCGGGATTATGGATTACGGTTACTTTCATAGGCTCCTCCTAGGCCGCGACCTCCTTGGCGGCAGACGGCCTGCTCTCGGCTTGCAAGATTTCATAAAAGCGCTCCTGGAAACGGAGACCGGAGTGGTCTTTATTCACGGTTCTGACGTAGTCACCGTCCGGTTGCATCCACCAGCCCTTTACGGTGTCAGCTAGCTGCAGCTCCAAGAAGTCTTTCAGTTTCGCTTGTAGGCGTGGTTCAATGACCGGAAAGGCAATTTCGATGCGACGATCGAAATTACGCGGCATCCAATCGGCTGATGCGAGTAGAAAAGTGTCGTTGCCCCCATTCTGAAAGTAAAAGATCCGCGCATGCTCAAGATATCGATCGACGATCGAAACCACGCGGATGCCCTCGGACACTCGACCAAGGCCGGGACGAAGGCTGCACATACCGCGCACGATCAGATCGATCGGCACGCCTGCTTGGGAGGCGCCATAGAGTTCTTCGATGATGACGGTATCGATAAGACTGTTTACTTTCGCAATAATGCGAGCGGGTTGGCCGTCACGCGCATGTTCGGCTTCGCGCCGAATCAGAGCGACGAAGTATTCCCTCAAGCCGCTCGGGGCCAACGCCAGGTGATGAAACTTTTGTGGCCGGGCGTAGCCCGTCAGCAGGTTAAAGAGCTCTGTTAAATCCTCGCCAAAGCTTTCTCGACAAGTAAAGAGTCCGATGTCGCTGTAAACGCTGCTCGTACGGACGTTGTAGTTACCGGTGGAGAGATGACAATAACGGCGAATGCCATCCGCTTCCTGACGGACGATGAGACACGCCTTACAATGGGTCTTGTAGCCAACCAATCCGTACACCACGTGAGCGCCCACTTCTTCTAGCGCTCTGGCCCACGTGATATTCGCCTCCTCATCGAAACGGGCCTGCAGCTCCACCAAGACCGATACCTCTTTACCGGCTTCGGCCGCGCGCGACAGTGCCTGGACGATGGGTGAATTCGGACTTACGCGATAAAGGGTCATTTTGATCGCCAAGACCTTGGGGTCTTTGGCCGCTTCTTCAACGAAGTGAGTGACCGGGTCAAATGACTGATAGGGATGAACGATCATGACATCGCCGTTTCTGATGGTATTCCAAATATCCGGCCCGCGTCCGAATGACGGAAGCGATAGTGGCGGCTGCGGCCGGTCTTTCAAGCGCGGAACGTTCGCGGCCGTAAAGAGTTGCATCAGATCAGTAAACGAAGTGAAACCTCTGGCCGGGTACAGATCTTCACCGGTCAATTCGAGCTCCTCCATGAGCTGGGTTAGTAGTTCTTTGGGGAGATCCGGATCATACTGCAAACGGACGGCATCGCCCATCCGTCGCTCTCGGACTCCCTGTTCGATGGTCGCGAGCAAATCTTCATCCCGTCGCCTTACGAGGCCGAATTCAGCGTCTCGCGTAACCCGAATGGCGTGCGTAGAGAGAAGGTCAAAACCATGATAGAGACGCGGCAAATACTGCCGGAGGACATCTTCCAGCAACACGAATGCGTATTGGCCCTCCTTGCTCGGAAGCTGAATGAACCTCCGAACAACTTGAGCCGGAATATGAACGATAGAAAGTTCCGTGTGAGGCAAGGGCGAGGTGTCCTTCGCATGCAGAGATAGAACCAAACAAAGTGAACGGTTAGCGAGATAGGGGAATGGATGCCCCGGGTCGATGGCCAACGGGGTTACTATCGGGTAAAGGGTCTTGCGAAAGTAGTCTTCCAGAAATTGTTCTTGCTCGCGGTTTATTTCCTCCGGCCGCAGCAAATGAATCCCTTCGGCCGCAAGCTGCGGCAAAATAGTCTCGAGGAAACAGACATGTTGTTCGTTCGTAAGCGCATGGACTTTTTGAGAGATAGCCGCAATAACCGACGTAGCGGCGACGCCGTCCGATGTTGTCCCGTTGCTGTTGACGCGGCGCTTCAGACCAGCTACCCGGACCATGAAGAATTCGTCAAGATTGGAGCTGAAGATGGCGAGAAACTTCACGCGCTCAAGAAGTGACACGCCAGGGTCTTTGGCCTCCTCCAGAACGCGTCGATTGAACTCAAGCCATGAGAGATCACGGTTAATCAGCAAACTCTGTTCATCCTTCATCATGTGCTAGCCGGCCTATGTTTGTGCTGCGGTTTCAGGACCATCTTCGTCAAGCCGTTCTTTCTTTCGTCTTGGTTTTTACCTTGATCACACGAGCTCACTTTCTGGTAAGTGAAATACTCGGAGTTCTTGCGCAAAGTATATGCCAGCCGGGAAGAATGGCTTGTCGGCGCGTTATCATCGCGGTTGTATATCGTTTACTTACAAAACAGTAAGCCAAGTGCGTACAGCCTCAATCTGAAAAATGATAATGAGGCGACGTGGTCAAATTCACGAATAAACGGGCGCAAAATTTGCGTTCATATAAAGTGGCGTCTGGAGAGAGGAGGACTGGTTTGATGCGCATTCTGATTTCCAATGATGATGGGATCTACAGTCCCGGAATTGCGACTCTAGCCGAGGCGGCGAATAAGTTCGGCGATGTGCGGATCGTGGCTCCGGACGTCGAGCAATCTTCCGCGGGACATTCGATCACAGCCTTGCGACCGCTCTCCTATAAGCGCACCCCAATCGCAAATTTTGAAGCTTACCGAGTCAACGGCACCCCCGCAGACTGTGTTGCACTGGGGGCCTACCACTGGGAGAAAGTTGACGTTGTGCTTTCAGGCATTAATCTGGGTAGCAACCTCGGGCACGCGATGTGGCATTCCGGCACGTTGGCCGCCGCCAAGCAGGCAGCTCTATTGGGATTGCGTGGCATAGCTCTAAGCGCGGTGGTGACAAAAGACGAGCCGAACCTAGAGATTTTGAAATCGTCACTGGCGGAAGTTTTAGCGTTACTATTACGGGACCGTGACTTGAGCCTCGTCAATGTAAACTTTCCAGATCGGAAGCCAAAGGCTCTCCGCTGGACACGCCAATCGGTGCGCCGTTACGATGGCAAAGTCGTCCCGGGCGAACACCCGCTAGGGCGAAAACTTTTCTGGTTCACCGTGGTTCCCATCGAAGGCACCGACGAGGGCACCGATCGATGGGCCGTTGAGCATGGCTACGTTTCAATGACCCCGCTTCGACTCGATCTCACGAACGAAAAAGAGTTGGCCCGCGCTCAGCTAAGACATCCACTCGAGTAACGCAAGCTGGAAGTTAGCGAGCTTGTTTTGACGCCATCTTGAGCTGGTCTCCCGTTGTTTGCGCCATCTCTGAATGGTTCTTGATCATCGGAACATATTTGCTGGCAAACTGCTTTACGTCGGGATCCTTTCCTTTGTCCGCTTCGCGTTGGAATGCTTTCAGATCCTCTTTATGATCCTCAATCATGGTTCGCATATACTGACGGTCGAACTCGGGACCTGAGAGCTTGGACAGACGATCCACGGTCCTCTTGTGTTTTCCTTCTAATGTCGCCGGAAGCTTCACGCCTTTGTTGGCGGCAACTGTTTTCAATTCATCATTGGCCTTGCCGTGATCCTCTTGCATCTGGCGGCCAAACGCTTTGACCTTATCGTTTATGGCTTTCTCAGCAGCGATCTTGCCTAACTCCACTTCCAGCATACCCCCGGAGGCCGCCTCTTTGACAAATTTTTCATCCGCGCTCGATAACTTACCGGCGCTCGTTTTGGGCTCATTCTTGTCGGCGGCTAGTACCAGACCAGGAAAGCTGACAATGAGACCGAACATTAAGACTTGAAGAAATGATTTTTGGAACATACGCTTTCTCCTTTTTGTCAATGAATTTTATTGGACTAGACTGCATTGCTGATCTTCGACGCCGGTGGCGGCTCTTCCTTGTGATCGTTAGCGGCGCGGTCCGCTGGCCGGGTCAAAAGGGAAGGAGCAACCAGGGATTGGCTTTCCCAACCGCGCTTCAACTGATTCCCGTCGGCGCCACCGGCTCCGGGCAGTACGCGGCAGACCAAGCTCAAAGTCTCTGCGACAAGAGAGGGAAACATCCCGTTTAACAGCCGAAACAACCGTGCCTGGGGAGTGATCACGAGCTGGCTCGCGCCGTATCGACAAGCGTCCATGATCTGGCGAGCGGCTCGTGCCGAACTAGTAGAGAGCCAAGCATTGGCCGCGCTAAACAGGGCAAACTCTTTTTGCTGCTGGCCCTTGAACAGGGCATTGAAATGCGAGCCGGTGCGCATCAGGCCCGGACAGACCGTCGTCACATAGATCCCGTCCTTAACCAGCTCCGTTCGCATTCCCTCGGAGAGACCAACTAAGGCAAATTTGCTGGCTCCATAGGGCAACAAATGCGGAACCGCGATTTTGCCGCCGATGGATGCGATGTTGACGATACGGCCATGGCCTTGACGTTTCATGTGAGGGATGACCTCTTTCATCAAGTAAAGCGGACCCCAAAAGTGGACCGCCATGGCTTCAGCAAAATCCTCGAGCTGCATGTGCTCCGATGGACCGACCTGGATAATGCCGGCAACATTGATCAAAACGTCGATTCTTTTGAATTCGCGGATGATGGACTCAATATTTAGACGGACTTCGTCCTGCAGGGTAATATCGCATCCCAGCACCGCGACCGAGGCTCCAACAGCCTCAAGTTCTGCCGCGATCTCAGCGAGTTTGGATCGATTGCGGGCAAGCAAGACAACGCATGCACCTTCCTTCGCGAATCCACGCGCCAGTTCCAGACCGAGGCCACGGGATGCGCCAGCAATCACTACAATCTTACCTTCGAAGTCCATGCGGCGTCGCTGCCGCACCGCATAAGCCATAGCCGCCGCAGCGGCGCTGGCGAGGACAACCTTAACGGGAAGAGAAACGCTTCGGGGTTGAAGACCGTCTGTCATAAGTTTTCCCTTTGAAGATGAAGTGGTGCAAGCACCATACCAGCCACGGCGAAGAACACAGATATTCAAAAATGGAAGACAAAAAAGGAGGTTGAGTGCAGAAACAAAAACTATTCAAAGATGCAAATAATGCCCGCCTTGGCAGAATTCAAATTGTCATCGTTAGAGTTGGTGTACTGATTTTGCTCATCGACCTCGTCGCGTTAAGGGAAACGCCTACACGTCAAATAACTTCTTGTGGCATTCTTTCAGGTCTTAGCGCCGGCGACGCTCACGATGAAAGTTGCCGTTTTAACCCGGATTCCGCAGTTCAATTGTATGACTTGTGCTAGGCGAGGCGTGAGCTTGGAGCAGCGAACGCATAGACCCGTAATGTTTCAAAGTTTTCTTGTTAATTGGCACTTCGTTCGCAACGGTTGAGGACGCGGCTCATCGCACCGATGCCCGCAACTGCGCTCAGAGGCACAGGCCCGTTTGCATTCGCTACGGAAGGCTTGCGCCTTGTCCTGTGTTTCGCGTTCAACTACGTTACCACGATATGCCAGCGGAGCCGCATGTGACAACGCCTCTGCACGAAGCACTTCCAACTTCGGAACTATTTTGGAAGCGAGCTTACGCGTTTAACCAAAGTGCGATGTAACCGATCCCGAAAAGCGCGGCCACCGCAGTACCAAACCAGAAATTTTCTGAAGTAAGCAGAACCACGCCGAAATTCTGGATTTGGTAAAGCCAGGAACGGCGCTTGATTCTCTCGAAGGGAATCAGCTTATCCATTCCCCAACGGCAGATGAGATGGCGCTCACCACTTGCGGCAATTCCGACTGCAATCGGATCTTTGCGGATCTCGCGCTTGCCCCAAACCTCGATTTCCTCGAAATAGCCGGCTCCCCGGACCATCTCATGGTAAACATCAAATGGAATACCATAAGCGGCTTGAAGGAAAACCTTTGTCTTGCGAAGCAGTACTTTTTTGCCGAATGGCACTGACTTCACCGGAAGAAACGCTTTCCACTTCTGCCAGTCCTCTTCGGAAATCTTCGGATAAGGAATTGCGGTTTGCGCTTGGCCACCAAGCATCGCGTCTAGCCTATAATTTTCTACGAACATGAACACTCCTCCTTCCTTGGCCTAATGTTTCCGCCTCACACCCCGAGCCCCGAAACAATGACCGACGATAGCTCTGAATCCCTGAGAAAATAATGACTCTTATCCATGAGTCGTCAAGGGGGTTTCTAAAATGGACCCCGGCGCGGACGCCCGGTCCTCTCTTGTTTCGCCATAGCAGGCATAGGCTTTGCGGGTTGCTTCTTATGGCCGATGACAAAGGAAAACGCAATGCCAAAAAGTATCACGGCAAGCGAATACTTATAGTGGAGGACTACTCGTTAATCAGTGACACTCTAATTGACTTGCTGAAGCGTTATGGTCACCCGTCTCATTCGCACACAGGTAGCGATGCGCTGCAACAAATCAAAAAGAAAGCGCCAGACCTAATTCTTCTGGATCTTAGCCTTCCGGACATGCACGGTCTAGAGCTAGCCAAGATGGTGCGCGCAAACGCAAAGACAAACTCAATTCCCATTCTGGCAATGAGCGCCCATCGCATGGACAAAAAAAATGTTTGCAGATGGGTTGCAACGATTTTATCCTCAAACCATTCAGCGTCTCTGGTTTGTTAGTTCGACTGGCCGCTCTGATCTCCCCTTGAGTTGATCGACTTCCTCAATACCAAACTCGTCCAACCTGCGCCGTTTGGCGTTCGACCAGGGTGTATCGAGAATCCTTCTGGGATTATGTACTTGCCTCACACTGGAAGCGTCCCAAACCTGTATGTAATGTAGAACAGTTTGCGCTAACTGCGCGGATAAGCTCGACGCCGATGTTCTGGTACACAGTTTGCGTGATCGCAGCATAGCGTGCAGCGATGAAGCACCAACGCAAAGCAATCACGGAACGTGACTATAAGCGCCTGGAGTGCACTGACACTTCGCCTTCGCTACTTCATATCCACTCGGTTTGGTGTTGGTGCGATCCGATCATTGAATTGAAAGAAGATGGAGATGAGTTCGTGATCCATAACGAAGTCACGTGGAACTGAATTCAAACTAACTGTGGGTCGAGGGAGACAACATGGGTTTCACCAATGCAATCTATCGTAGCGCGTTGATTGTCTCCCTCGCGGTGCTCGCGATGCTATTGACGACCACCCATGTTAAAGGTGATTCGTTGCAACTGGCAGAGAACCCTTTCGGTAGTCCGGCGGCCCTACCCGAAAAAGGAAAAATGAAATTGATCGGTTTCGTAGCCCCCAGGGCTTCGTCAGGAATCGCCGGCGGCATGGCCGTTTACGACGATGCTGCCACGAAAAGGATCGGGGACTACGCGGAGATCTACAATCTGAAGGGCGCTCTGATAGCGATCATCTGGTTTGATCAGTTTGGCATTTTGAGAACTGCCATCGACCGGGGGGTTGTCCTTCACAAAAAAGATGTGGAAGGAGTCCTGGTGCTCGTCATGAGCGGAAACCTGGTATGAGGCGTACCGTTCACATTCCGTCGAGAGATAATTTTCTGTACGCCGTCGTCGCAGGTTCCTTGTTTGCGCTTTACACGTGAGTGATTTGGTAGAGCTCTCGCTTGGAAGATTGCTCCAAAAGCCCGGCTACCTGCCGCGCCCACTCCTGGAAACGAATATTTTTTGTCACCTTTTTGATCTGTTGCTCTAACGCATCCGGATTTTCCACCTCTTGCTCAAAAACCAGATCGGGGGCTCCCAGTGATCCATAGTGAGTGCGCATCACTCGCGGACTCAAACCACCGGCCTCGGAGACCCAGTCACGAAGAGTAACAAGCTTCTCCTCAACCTCCTGCGTCTTCCCGGGCAAGGTATGAAATGTCAAACGTGAGACGTACATGAGAAGTCTCCTTTCAATCTCCCAAGCAGAGCGCTGTCAAGCAATGTTTTTAGCTGGCCAGTTATTTCTTTTTAGCCTTTTTGCGCGGAACTTTTCCCCCGGCGCGGCGAGCTTCCGACAGTCCAATCGCGATCGCTTGTTTTCGACTCGTAACCTTCTTTCCTGAACGCCCGCTTCTTAACGTTCCTCGTTTGCGTTCACGCATCGCTTTTCTCACCTTCTGCGAGGCTTTCTTACCGTATCTAGCCATAGATCAGCTCCTTGAAAAATTTTTGTTTAAGAGCCCTTAGTCGCCAAAATTCTTCCAAACGATTTAACTAGGTATCCATCCGAACTCTGTTCGTACTTGCGTCGTATTGGCAGTTTTCTTTACGGTCTTTGCCATCCTTTTTCACGACTAACCCAACCTTCCACTCCGCCTGACCATCCCTCTCCACTGAGTCAACTGCAACTCCCTGATAACCGCTACTTCGCGCCAATTCGACACAGCGCGCACGCGCCGCGTCGATATTGTTTCTAAGTGCGTAGTTTGAATCGGATGTCGTGGCACATGCGCTGAAACCTAAACCTAATACCGTGAGACAAACTGCCTGCCTCCTGACGCGGGCCGCCAGCAATCGTTCTGATTTCATTGTAATTCCCCTTTCATTTAAACGAGTCGACGCAAGCAGAGTGCCAGGCGATTTTTGTCGTGGATCAGTAATTCTTTTCGATTTGGTTTTAGATTGACAGCTCTTTTAGGACAGAGAGTAAGCTCGAAGAGTACACCAGTAATTATGTCTCATTCCGGATGATCTTTTTCCGAAGGAGTCTCGTCTCATTTAGACTCGCGGCAATTAAGGATATCGCCGTTCATAAGAGTTACTGGCACAGTTGTTGCCCCTTATCTTATTAAATTTATTTCAAAAAGAAGGTGAGGGGAATTGCGGAAGAACATGAGGCGCGTCAACCATATAAATGCATAAATGCGCGGTCTGCGGAGCGAAGTTTGATTCGCAAGACCAACTTCAAAATCACTTTGATATTCTCTCCTGTTTTCGAATCCTCTGAGTCACTTATTCCGACGGCTCTAGACAGGCTTAGATTCGCTGATTGCTGCCTCAATCGCCGCGACAGCATCATGGCAGAAGTGCTTGGCGACTTCCAGAAGCATTTCAGCTTCAGCGTGATCACACGGAACAAGTATCGTGTTAGATTCCGTCTTCACGGCATTTTGGAGCCTGAAATAGACTGGAGAGCTTTCACTCGCCCGTTTCAGCAATGAGTGATGGTGCTCAGGAGACAACTCAATCAATATCTTCACCGGACGCTTTTCGGTCTTGGGTGTGCTGTCATCCATGTTCACTTCCTTTTATAGGGCAAAGGTGGCCATCCATCGCCCTCTCTCACGACCTTTAATTTAATCTCCCAATGAAAAATGTCGAGGGGGTAGGTGGAGAAAGTGGAATTGCTGCGTAGCCACACAAATTTCACGACAAGTGAAGCCGTGGGCAACAGCGCGAGTTCAAGAGGTCGGCTTGCGCTTCTGAGTGGCGTTGGACTGCGAAACTTCTCGATCGAATCCCGGAAGGATCGCTTTAAAAAAAGCGTTTTGCACGAGACGCAGCACAGTTTCCCAAGTACTGGTTTGAGGCGATTCAATGTCTCCCGAGATAGCGGTTTGGGTCGCTACTTCTTCTCGCGGCCGATTTTGCAGTAGGCCGGCGATCCCGCCGACAAGGCCCTCGTAGAGTTTTCGAAACACGCTTTTCTCACGATCCTGGCGCTCATCATAGACGTTCACATCTCGGAAAAGAGGCTTTACGTAACCCTCTATCTTTCCTTGCCGAACCTTGATCTCAGAATAAAGCGAAAACACTCCCCCAGCGACGTCGAAATTGCCGTAGGCGCGGAAGAGATCGTTCATCGTGCGCATATCGGTATTGTCACTGCGCACCATGATATTGAAATCGGGACCTTTAGTCTCCGGGCGAAAGGCAAAATCAATCTGCGTCGGCCCGTTTCCCATAAACTTCGCTTTCGCCTGTCCCCGGGCGACGCCGTCTTTGAGGTGGTTGCTCAAATTTTCGATGTTCATTGCCACATCCGTAAAAAAAACCCGGTACGATGGCTTTGCCGCTCGATTCACGAAGCCGAGTTGGCTATTGCGGGCTTCGAATTTATCCACTTTCACTTCCAAGGTTGGCTCATTGCTATATTTTCGCGCGGTCTCTCCTATCTGTTTGGCGATCTGCTCGGTGGGCGCGGTCGGTGCCTGGTAGTTATAGTCCGCGTCAATGCCATCGAGAATTAGTTTTTTTATGATGATTGTTTCGGTTTGGGTGGCATATTCGATAGACCCTGCCGCATCAAGGGCGCCTTTCCGCACGGACAAATTGTAACGTTCGGTAATCGGTCTGAAATAATCGAGGACTATCTTGTTGACATCAAAGTCGCCTTTCACAGCGACATGCGGTTCGGCAAGAAAGTCAGCATGGCCTGTCAGTTTCACTTTTCCGCTATCGAAAACAACCGCTTCTGCTTGGACCGGTGACGGGTAAGTGCCTTCCTCTGACTGGACATTGCGAATGTTTTCAGCCAAAAAATTGAGCTGCGTAATTCGCAGCGGTCGGAATGGACCTTTGTCGATGTAGGTAACATCGGCGTTCCGAATCACAAACCGGTTGATCTTAAGGGGATAAATCGCCTTTACAGCATCCTGCCAGCCTCTTTCCCTAATTGGTGTTTCATCGCGGGCCTCTTGGTTGAACTGCCTTAGGTCGAACCGCAGACTAGGATTGTCTAGCTGCCAATCCGCCACCAGTCGGCCGCGCAGCAGAGCTTTCCAGTGAATGCTGGCGCTTAGCTGCGGTATATGCGCAATCGGTGGATCGGGGTGAGCACTCTGATAAATCGTGCAGTCCTCAAGATCGAGCGACAGTCCGAACGGATGAAAATCAAGCCGCTGAATGCGGACTGTATATCCTTTCAGGCTGTTGTTTATTTCTGCCTCCATCTTTTTTCGCAGGGGCTCGTCGAGCAAATAGGCCGCTACAAAACTAAGGATCAGGATCGACAAAACTGATCCGGCGATCCAAAGAAATGATCTCTTCGTCCGGAGATTTCTAAAGCGCAAATCCAAGTTTCTGAGAACAGAAGCTCGTTCCAATGGGAGTTTCTCCAGTTTCTATCGATCGTATGGCATTTCTATACGTAGGATGTTTCGAATTTCTTAGAACCGTATTGGGGGCAAGAGCTGTGCCAGAAGAGCGAAATCTGAGCTCGGAAATAGGGATTGTCCGCCTAAGAATTCGACCACATACCTTTGCGACGTATAGACTTTATCTTCCCATCCGTGATTTTTGGGAGGTTAGTTCTTTGCTCGCAAGATTTGTTTGCGGTGATGTAAGAGAAATACAGACAAAACGTATGTTTTAACGGCGAGATGGGTTCGCGAGTTGGCTGTCTACCCTAGTTGACTGTCTATTTGAGGTCGATTCAATTTGTACTCGGGCAGCATAGTGCCATTGATGTAATTCAATTCACGATTCTCTCTCACGTAGCGCAACAATAAACCACCGCGACTCATATCCCCTCGACCGATAAATTCCGCGGGAACGATCAGCCGGCTGCCAAAAATCGGATTCAGTATCTCTACGTATTTGGCAGTGGCGAGACTGCCCAGCAGAACAACGTCGCACTCGGGACCAATGCGGTCAGCGAGCTTTTTGGCGGTGCGCCGCAGTGAAGAACAATAAACTTCGTTCTTAACATGGATCGGCACGGCAGCGAATCGCCGTAGGTTTCGCAGTCGAATCAAAGAGTCGTGTGGGACTAGGCCGGTGGTAGGGGTGATAATAAAGATCCCGGGGCAATCAGAAGGCGGGCGCGAAAACGCCTGTGCATAGGTGAGCTTGCCGCGAAAATAGAGCGCGCTCAAAAAGCTAAAGACTTCTCCGAGCGGCGCGCCGGGGGTGCGGAGACGTTGCGCCAGATCAGATCGGCTGTTTTTCCTGAGCAGCCATTGGGCCCGCACCCCGTTGCAATTTGCCGGCGAGAGCACAAACACACGGTTCATGGATGCACGGCCCGCATGAAATCTTCAGCATCTAAGGTGTTCAAGACTTCGTCGCGCGAAAGCCAGCCGCGTCGCGCCGTGGAGATGCCGTAGTGCAAACTTCCCAGCCCGCCGGTCGAATGGGCGTCGGTGGATATGATGAATTTAATACCCCGGGTTCGTGCGGCGCGGATCCAATCCGGCTCGAGGTCGAGACGGCGCGGGTCGCCGTTGACTTCGATCGCGCATTGGGACTCCGCGATAGCGTCGAGCACCTGGTTCATTCGGCATTCGAGCGGTGGACGCGACCCGATCAATCGACCCAGCGGGTGTCCCCAGATCTTGAAGAAGGGCAACCTGAGGGCGCGTAACAGCCGCTCGGTCATTTGCTCGGAATCCATCCTGTGGCGCGAATGAATGCTCGCGATGATGATATCGAATTGTTCCAGAAAATGATCGGGATAGTCCAGCAAGCCATCTTCAAGAATATCCGATTCGGTGCCTTTCAGAAGCTTTATCTTGACGCGCTGCTGCACCCGCGCAATCTCGTCCCACTGCGCTCGCAAGCGATCAATCCCTACGCCGCGGGCATAGTGGGCGCTAGGTGAATGATCGGTGATCGTGAGATAGCTCATGCCCATGGCCTCAGCGGCCAAGGCCATCTCTTCGATACTGTTTCGACCGTCGGAATAAACCGTGTGGCAGTGCGTCATGCCGCGAATATCGGCAAGCTCCACCGGCTGCGTAAGCTTGCCGGCGCTGGCGATTTCGATCTCACCTTCATCTTCGCGCATTTCCGGCGGAATATACTGAATGCCGAGGCGCCGGTAGATTTCGTTTTCGCCGCCCACCGGCACTTCTGGATACAAGCTCATCGCTTTCGAGCGTGCTAAATCTTGCAGTTTGGTAATGTGGCGCAGCGAGCCCGTTTGAGCGTGAAGCGTGGCAACGTAGTCTTTTGGCGCCACAACGGTCACTTCGGCTCGCGAACCGCCCGCCAAGCGCGCAAGGCATCGGCTTTCATCTAGCTCGTCGGTATGCGTCAGCGCCGGGAAGCGCAGAAATCGATCGAGTACCGCCCGCGGTTGATTGCTGGCGGCGACGATGCAAATCCGCCGTACCGTTTCTTTCCGCCGCCGGAGCGATCCCGCAAGACCAGCTTCGATCAGCCCCGGACCGACGCGCAGATGTTTGAGAATTCGCTCCGCTGTCTCCAGCGCGTGACTGAGTAGCTGAGAGCCATCTTTTGGAATCTGGAGAGACTCAATATCTGCAAGTAGCTTTGCCTGCGACTTCAAGCCGAAGCCTTTGACTTTACTGACCAGACCTTCTTGGCAAGCGGTTTTTAAATCGGCGATGCTTTCGACACCCAGCGCATCATTGAGCGCGATCATTTTCTTTAGGTTTAGCCCGGGAACTGTGCTGAGCTCCATCACGCCGGGCGGCATCCCTTCCAGCAGCTGTTGCACCATCCAACATTCACCGGTGTGGTAGATCTCATCGATGATCGCCGCGAGCGCCGTACCGATACCGGGGATTTCTTTGAGCCGACCGGTTTTGACGAGAGCGTCAAAATCACCCTGGTAATTTTCTATAGCGCTAGCGCCTCGCTCATAGGCTTGCGTCTTGAAAGGATTCTCGCCTTTTATTTCTAAAAGACGGCCGATCTTGCGCAGATCAGCAGCGATATCGAACCTTTCCCTCATAAGCTAGCAACCGCGGTATCACGAATGGAGGGCGCGTCCTCCCACCGCCAGGGCTGCTTCCCGAACAGCTTCGGGAAGAGTAGGATGAGCATGACACGACCGGGCAATATCCTCGCTGCTGGCGGCAAAGTTCATGGCGGTGGCGGCCTCGGCAATTAGATCTCCCGCTCGCGCCCCAAGAATGTGAACTCCAAGAAGGCGATCGCTCTTGGCATCGGCCAGTACTTTCACTTTGCCTTCGGTTTGGCCCAAAGTCTGGGCGCGGCCATTGGCGCGGAAGGGAAAGCCCCCGCTTCGATAGTCAGTCCCCTCTCGCTTTAGATCCTCCTCAGTCTTCCCGACGGACGCAATCTCCGGATGGGTGTACACCACGTTGGGAATCGTTTGATAATCGACATGGCCATAGCCTGTGACCAGGCGTTCCACGCAAGCAATCCCTTCTTCTTGAGCTTTGTGGGCTAGCATCGGACCACCGACGACATCGCCGATCGCATAGATGCCGGAGGCCGAGGTCGCGTAGTTTTCATCGATGGAGATGTAACCTTTCTTGTCGGTCTTAATGCTCAAAGATTCAAAATCCAACCCGTCCGTACATGGTAGGCGGCCGACGGCGACCAGGACACGGTCGCAAAGCGTGGGCTCTTTCCCTTCACACTCGACCATGCACTGGTTTCCTTTTACGCGGACCTCCGTGACCTGGCTCTGCAGTTGAAACTCCAAACCCTGCTTTTCGAGAAGCTTCATCGCGTCGCGCGCGATATCGCGGTCCATCTCCGGTAGAATCCTGTCCATCACTTCAAGGACGGTGACCTTGGCTCCGAGTCTCTTCCATACCGAACCGAGCTCGAGCCCGACGGCGCCTGCGCCAATGACGACAAGATGACCTGGAACTTCCTTATAGCTTAACGCTTCGGTACTGGTCGCGACCCGATCGCCATCCAGATTGATATGCGGTAAGGTGGCTGGCTTGCTTCCTGTAGCGATGAGAATGAAACGGCTCTTGAGATCGATGGGGCCATCTCGCGTATCGACCAAAACCCGCCCGGGCTCGACAATCCGGCCAGTTCCCGCATAGCGTGAAATCTTATTCTTGCGAAACAGCGACTCGACACCCTTGGAAAGAAGTCTTACCGTTTTTTCCTTGCGCAGCATGATGGTCGTAAGGTCGAACTGGAGCTCTTTAAATCGAATGCCGTGATGGGCGAAATCCTCTTTTGCTCTCCAGAAGAGCTCGCTCGATTCCAAGAGAGCCTTACTCGGAATGCAGCCGATGCGCAGGCAGGTTCCACCGAGATCCTGCTCCCTTTCCACGCAGGCGACATTTAGGCCCAATTGCGCGGCGCGGATAGCCGCCACATATCCTCCCGGACCGGCGCCGATGATGACGAGATCGTGTTGTTTTTGTTCCATGTCAAACTTCGAGCAGAATCCGCGACGGATCCTCGAGCAGCCCCTTGATGTGGCGCAGGAAAGTGACCGCTTCGCGGCCGTCGACGATGCGGTGGTCGTAAGTCAGCGCCACATACATCATCGGACGAATGATAATTTGCCCTTCCCGGACAACGGGCCTGTCCTGAATCGCGTGCATCCCGAGAATGCCGCTCTGGGGCGGGTTGATGATCGGCGTCGAAAGCAGCGAGCCGTAGATGCCTCCGTTGGTGATCGTAAAGGTGCCGCCCCGGAGCTCATCAAGATTGAGCTTGTTGGCTTCGGCCCGGCGCGCGAAATCGTCGATGGCGCGCTCGATCTCCGCGAAGCTCATGCGTTCGGCGTGGCGGAGCAGCGGAACCACGAGGCCCCTGCCGCCGCCGATGGCGATGCCGATGTCGTAGTAGTTGCGATAAACGATATCAGTGCCGCGCACCTCGGCATTGACCTGCGGGATGAGCTTGAGCGCCTCGATGGACGCCTTGACAAAGAACGACATGAAGCCGAGCTTGATGGAATATTTCTTCTCAAAGGACTCCCGGTATTGCCGGCGCAGTGCCATGACGGCGGTCATATCGATCTCGTTAAAAGTGGTCAGCAATGCGGCCGTTTGCTGCGCCTCCACGAGCCGCTCGGCGATGCGGCGGCGGAGTGGGCTCATCGGAACGATTTCTTCATCGCCAAGGTCAGGACCTGCTGGAGGTTTTTTCTCGGTCGCTGCTTGCTCGGTTTTTGATTCTTCTACTCTCTCAACGTACCTGAGAGCATCCTCTTTCAGGAGACGACCTCCCGGACCTGTGGCCGGCACCTCTTCGGGTTTAAGGCCGCGCTCGGCCAAAATTCGCCGCGCCGCCGGCATCAGTCGCACCGTCTCCTTGGCCTCTGCCCGATCCCGATCCGTTGCGTCTTTTGATTTGTCCGCTTCGCTCGTCTTGCTTTCTTGCTTTTCCCCCGTAACTCGCTGAGGTGTCGTTTCAGACTGTTCCTTTCCAGACTCCTTGTCGCGTTTGCCATCAACCTCCATGTAGCCGATCACATCGCCAACTTTTGCTGTCTCGCCCTTTTTCTTCAGAATCTTCGTGATTACACCGGTGCCCGGCGCCGGAAGCTCGACGGTCACCTTCTCGGTTTCGAGGATCGCCACGACCTCGTCCCGCTTCACCGACTCCCCCTCTGCTTTATTCCACTCAGATATCTCGACTTCGGTGATTGACTCGCCAACGCTCGGGACTTTGAGTTCTATCGGCATAAGAACGGTTCCTTAAACGCCGCCCCTTAGAGCCTGATGGATAAGCTCCTTCTGCTCACGCTTGTGGCTCGCGCTAGAGCCGGTGGCTGGGCTTCCGGAAGCGGGCCGGAAAATTCCGGAAAAGGGCCGACCGAAAGCCTGATTACAAAACTTCGTATGAAGATAATGCCAAGCACCCATATTCTCGGGTTCCTCCTGAACCCACGAGACGCTCTTGGCGTCTGGGTACAATGCCAAGGCATCCTTGAACTCTGATTCTGGAAAGGGGTAGAGCTGTTCAAGCCTGACGATGGCGATATTCTTAAGGCCGAGGCGCGCGCGCTCCTCACCGAGCTCGTAGTAGATCTTGCCGCCGCACAAGAGAATCTTATCCATCCGTTGATCGCGCTCTACGAACGGGTCCGGAATGATACGCCGAAATCGGCCCATTGCACATTCCTCTAGAGTCGAACTCGATTTCGGATGACGTAGAAGGCTCTTGGGAGTCAGCACGATCAGGGGTTTTCTCCATCGGCTCAGCATCTGGCGTCTGAGACAATGAAAATATTGGCCCGAAGTCGAAGGATAAATGATCTGGATGTTGTCTTCCGCGGCGAGCTGGAGAAACCGCTCCAGCCGAGCGCTCGAGTGCTCAGCCCCCATCCCCTCGAATCCGTGGGGCAAAAGCAAAACGATTGAACTCAGGCGGTGCCATTTGTCCTCAGCGCCGGCGATGAACTGATCAATGATCACTTGAGCAGCGTTGATGAAGTCACCGAACTGGGCCTCCCAGAGAACCAGGCCATCGGGACAATCGAGGCTGTAACCGTACTCAAAACCCAGAACTCCTACCTCCGAAAGCGGGCTATTATAAATCTCTACCGGCGCTTGTTCAGAAGCCACATGTTGAAGGGGGACGTACAAATGTCCATCCTCATGGTCGTGGAGTACGGCATGTCTCTGGCTGAAGGTGCCACGGGCGCTATCTTGTCCGGAGAGACGCACGCGGTAACCCTCGCAAGCAAGGCTGGCGAAGGCCAAAGACTCGGCTGCCGCCCAGTCGAGAGGCCGTTTGCCCTGGGCCATTTCGCGCCTGATCCCAATCCCCCGCACGATCTTGGGATGAGGATGAAAATCTTCGGGAAGTCGAGTTTGCGCGTCAAGAAACGCCGAAAGTTTCTCCTTGGAAACCCCGGTATCGATGTCGGCTCGCGCAGGCTCGGGCCCGCCTCTATACCCACTCCAGATGCCGCGTAGGGCATCGGTCGCTGGAACGTAGCCCGGTCGGCGCGCCTTAGAGAGGTCATCCTCGAGCTTTTTCAAACCATCGGCAGCGATTTTTTCAGCTTCGTCGGTCATCAACCCGCCCAATTCCAACAGACGCTCCAAATAGCTATCACGCACAGATTTTCGCTTTTCGATGGCACGATAGAGCACAGGTTGAGTAAAGGAAGGCTCATCGCCTTCGTTGTGACCGAGGCGCCGATAACAATACATGTCGATGACCACATCGCGCTTGAATTCGTCGCGAAAGTCGAGGGCGAGCCGAACCACCTGCGCCACCGCCTCGGGATCTTCGCCGTTAACGTGGAAAATCGGAATCTGCAGCATCTTGGCCACATCCGTAGCGTAGGTGCTGGATCTTGCGTCGGTAGGAGAAGTGGTAAAACCGATCTGGTTATTAACGATGACGTGCAAGGCTCCGCCGACGGTGTAACCTTTTAGCTGACTCAAATTGAGCGTCTCCTGGGAGATCCCCTCTGCGACAAAGCTGGCGTCGCCGTGTATTAACAGAACCAAACCCCGCTTTCTTTCGTTATCGCCGACGCGGTCTTGCTTGGCGCGCATGCGGCCGAGCGCCACGGGACTGACAAACTCCAGGTGACTGGGATTGAAACAAAGCGATAAATGAACTTTGCGGCCGGACGCCGTCATCCAATCGTTGCTGTATCCCAGATGGTATTTGACGTCGCCCCGGCCGGTGTAGAGTTCCGGCGAGGTATCTTCGAATTCCCAGAAAATTTCTTGCGGGCTCTTGCCGATGATATTGGCCAGCACGTTTAATCGCCCGCGATGGGCCATGGCGATGACGATCTCTTGGACTTCTTGCTCGGCGGCCTTGTCGATGGCAAGGTCCAGGAGCGGGATCAGGCTTTCCCCCCCTTCCAGCGAGAAAGTCTTCGCTCCGAGGTATTTCCTGCGGAGAAATTCCTCGAAGATGACTGCGTCGGTGAGCCGGGTGAAGATGCGAATCTTTTCCTCGCGGCTAAGGTCGAGTCGATTTTGCGTCCGCTCCATACGCTCTTGCAGCCAGTGTCGGACTGCCAGTTCGTCAATGTGCATGAACTGGACGCCGATAGACCGGCAATAGGTGTTGCGGAGCCGCTCGAGGATTTCCCGCAGCGATATCGCGCCATCGCAGAGAGTATCGCAGGAAAAACTGCGATTCATCTCCGTCTCACTGAAAGCATAAAATTCCGGTTCGAGCTCAGGGATGCGCGGCCGAGGCATCTTCAATGGATCGATGGCAGCTATCATATGGCCCCGGACCCGATAATTGCGGATGAGCTCGTCGACGCGATTCTGCATCGCGGCAACCTCGGCCTCACGAGCGCCAAAGCCGTCGTTGCCGCTCACCGCAGATGGATTGAAGATACTGGGTGGATGAAACGATGGGCCTAGACGAGGTCTTCCGCTATCTCGGTCGGAGTTCGACAGCTGATCGAAATAGGCCCGCCATTCGGCTGGGACGGAAAGTGGGTCCTTAAGATAATCGAGATAGAGTCCTTCGACAAAAGCGAGATTAACGGTATTTGGCAAACGCTGTGCTTCGCTCATGATCGGGTCTCGCCACGAAAATGCTTTTGGGTCGTATAAAAATCCTAACAGTTGTATGAATTTTCGCTAGAGCCTAAAACGATCAGAAGAGAGACCGGCCCGCTGACTCGCAGCATTAACAAACGTTAGTTCGTGAAGCGTCTAGAGAGATAGACAACACTGCTAACGGCCATTCGAGATGGCGATAACGAGTGCGGTTAGACTGGCGAATGCGAGGCCTGCACGCGCGACGTGTGAATATTCCCATCGATTGCGTAAAGCCGTCCAATCCATAGCATGGCTTTTCTTTTGAGACGGAGAACGATCGGCCCCAAATGAGAAAAAGCCCGAGCCAAGGCCGCTCAACTTTTGTCCCTGAAGCCAAAACTTGTTCACCGGATGCGTAAACAGCCAATAAGTCGCCTGCATACCGATGAGTCCCAGTAGTGCCGCAAGAGTCAGCCAAAAATCGACGCTTCCCAACGGCGTAAAAAACAACAGGATAATCGTTAAAATGAGGCTAGCGGGCTCAGCGAAGCCTCCGATGGTGAATCCTGGATAATAGATGTGCTGCATCGCGTAATAGACATCCTTGGTCAGCCGCATTTTTCCCGGTAGCTCAAGGGCATGTGCGAGGGTAAGCGCCATCGCCACCGCGACCAGTAGGACGGTCAGCACCTGAAGAATATCGAACATTTGTTTTTCCCACTCGACTAGATCAGCTGGAGCCGCAGAAACCTGCTATCGGCTTCGCAATAACAAGGATTGATTAACGATGGCGTTTGAAATATTGGACTGCCCGCTCGTGCTTTTCGGCTGCAGCGCGCGTGCTAAAGGTACCCAGGTTTCGGCGCCTGCCGGTCCTGGGATCTTTCTTTTTTGAATAAAGGCGATATTCGCCCGAGGCTAGTTTGCGAATCATACTATCAGCACCTCCCGCTAGGGTAGCGAAGCACTTACATTTCTCACTACCTGGCGTTTCATCGGCGGGGTTTTACGGTCATCTTGTCGTTGACTGTGACGCCAACGTGCGCGGTCTTTGCCAGCTCCACGGCTCGCGAACGCACAGCCTCCGATTCTACCGTACCCGACAGCGTTACTTCATTTTTTGTCACGTCCGCTCGCACGTCAAGGTCCACTGAACGCACCTGTTCGTCGTGCGCGAACATAGACTTGACTGCTTTTTCCAGTTGGGCATTCGCGGCGTGTGGACTGCCCGGCCCGATTGGCGAGGACGCTGCTCGAGCTTCGGGATAGAATCTAGAGGCAAGTAGTGCGCTTATCCCGACCAGCGCAAGAACGATAACAAAAAAGTTGCTTGGATTCATGGCCGGTGCGTCCGCGTGCTTTTGGCGGCGCTCTTTGTGCTTTTTCTCTTTTTTTGCAGGATCCTCTTCGCTTTCTCCAATTCCCGCTTTCGGGCGGTCGAAAGACTCTTGCCGGCGCGATTAATGAAATATTGGATCATGCGAATGCCGGAACCTATCCCTTTAGGACTCACGCTCTTCTTCGCCATTGTCCTGGCGATCGTTTGGGCGTCTTTGGTGAATACATCTCTGGGTGGATAGGTCGAAACCGTCTTGACCTTGCGGACCCATTTTTTCGGTTTAGCCATCGTCCTCTCCTGAATGTTGTACAGTGGGTAAATCGTTGGCCCGTACCCGGGAGGCTTTTTCCAGCAACTGCCGGACCTCTTCGTCGCTAGTTTGCGAAAAATCTGAATAACAAGCCCCGACCGCGATGAACGGCTCAGGGGTTATGCCGCAGATTACCTCTTCGACTTCGCTTCGAAACGACTCGCAGGTTTCCGTCGGAGCCACTGGCACGGCCACCACAATCTTCATCGGATTTTTTCGCCGGATCGCGATGGAAGCAGCGCGCATCGTAGCTCCCGTTGCCAATCCGTCATCGACCAAAATGACAGTGCGACCTTGTATATCGAGAGCTGGACGGTCGCCTCGGTAAAGATGTTCGCGACGTTCCAACTCTTTTTGCTCTCGCTTTGCGACGTCTTCGATGATCGAGTCGGAAAGATCGCTCCAGCCCATGGCTTCCGGGTTCAAGACACGCACGCCGCCGCTAGCGATAGCTCCCATCGCCAATTCCTCGTTCCCCGGCACGCCGAGTTTGCGAACGAGAAAAATGTCTAAAGGCGCCTGAAGCGCTCGTGCTATTTCGTAGGCTATTGGCACCCCGCCTCGCGGCAAGGCAAGCACAAGCAGATTGGGAGACTCTGCGTAAGCCACTAGTTTGATCGCAAGTTTGCGGCCCGCGTCGACGCGATTGGCAAAAGGTCGTTCTGCGTTCCGCTTAAAATTGACCTCTGTCTTGCGCCGCCGGTTACGGCGCCTCGATAGGGCGCCTTTGAGATAGGATGCAAGAGGCATGGGACAGTATCCTATCCTCGACGCGCACGGGTACGCGCTGCTTTGCGGGCAGCGGCGGAACGGCCGCGGCGGCCTTTGGTTTGCGCCGCTCGATGTGCTGATGCCGAGCGTTCGGTTCGTGTGCGCTTTCGCGCGGCGGAACGCGCCTGCCGGGAAAGTGCTTTGCTTGACGCCGCCCTCCGCTGCTCCCGTTTTAGCGCGAGTTCGGTGGCTCTTGAGCGGCGGCGAGATGTCTTCCGTTTGTGTCTTTGACCCGCCTCGTAGGCACGTTTGGCGCCGCGCCGAGTCTTCTGTGAAACCGTACCTTTTTCCGGCGGTGGAAGATTGACGCCGGCACGGCGCGCCTTCGATAGACCTATCGCGATCGCCTGTTTAGTGGAGCGAGCGCCGTGTATGCCTTCCCTGATGTGATGCATCTCTTCACGAACGAACTCGCCGGCCTGTGTACTCGCGGATTTTCCCTTCCGCTTGTCTTTTCTGGCTCTCTCTAAAGTTTGTTTTTCCGGCATGACTTCCTCCTGATCATGTTGAGAGTCTCTATTACTCACGCCGCAATTCCCATGCCGGATTGCCCTTGATATCGGCGATGGTTCGAAAATTATTCATGTTTAGCCCTAGCATCTATTGGGCAGTTCTTAAGTATGTAGACACTTCGGTTTCAGAACCAGGGACGAGCCCTTCCAAGCGCGGGCAACAGGCCTGAGCCTTGTAGGTCGCACCCGCTCCGCTCCAGAGGAGGTGATTCCAGCGGCCCGGGCCTGAACGCTTCCTTTGGATCGGATGCCCGCGCTTTCCACGGCTCGCCCCTTATTTGTCTATATTTACTAACTAACTGATGAACTAACTCCTTAGTAACTCGCAGTTAAGAGATTTATCGGAAAAAGCTAAGGGCATTAAGTTAGTGCGGAATGACCACCGGTGGAATGTAGGAAAATCGATCAAGGCAGCTTTTCTTTCGTGAGGAAAAATCAGACGGCAAGAAAGAAATCCCGCCAAGGCTGATGGGATTTTCGGGCATGGTACTTGCTCCGTAAAAGGAGGAAAGGAGATTTAAATCATGGCGGAGCAAAATTGTGCTCATTTAGGTTGTGACTGCAAGATTCAAGACGGGAAAGGGGTTTCTCGGGGCGCGCAAAAGTACTGCAGCGATCATTGTGCTAACGCGAAGATGCCGGGAGCTGGAGGAAACTGCGGTTGCGGTCATCCGGATTGCAGATGATGAGAATAATTTAGATTCCTTATTCGTTGTGATCGAGACGCGAGACCCGGGTGGAACAAAAGCGTCGTGTCGCCCCGTGCAGCCAAAGGCCAAAAAACCTAGAACTCCGAATCTGAAACGTATTTCAACAGATGAAAGACGGATAGAGTTTACCGATCAATCGCGATCTTTCGTGGCTTCAATCGCCGTGTTTTAAAGGAAGCAAATGCTCCCTCTGTCGCACTTCTTGAGCTCGTAAGTTTCTGGCATCTTTAGTTCCAATCTTGAGGAATTCTTTTCTTTATGGTCCGGGTGGCTGGCCCTGAACTGTGATGCCGACAATACAATGGAACGGCATCGGTGACGTCATCGGGACATCATCCTTGGCGCGGTCCGTTCTCGAAACTAACGCCCAGCACCCGATGATTAGTGGAACCAGCACATCGTCGTTTACCAGATGGCTCCGAGAACGATCCCGAATATCACCGCTGCTGCACTAGCCAGCCAGAATGTTTCCGAATTAAAAAGATTCACTCCGAAATTATGGATGTGATACAGCCACGAGCGATTTTTGATACTCTCAAAGGAAATGAGCTTATCCATCCCCCAGCGGCAGATGAGGTAGCGATCGCCGTTTTCGGCAATCCCAACTGCAATCGGATCTTTGTGAATCTCTCGCTTGCCCCAAACCTCAATGTCCTCGAAATGGTTCGCTCCTCGTACCATCTCATGATAAACATCGGACGGAATGCCATACGCAACTCGAAGCGAGGTTTCTGTTTTGTAAAACAATACTTTCTTACTAAAGAGTATTGACTTGACCGGAAGAAACGCCTTCCACTTTCGCCAGTCTTCCGCCGAAATCTTCGGATAGGGAATCACGGTCTGTGCCTGGCCGCCAATCATTGTGTCTAGACGATAATTCTCGACGAACATAAAAGTTTCCTCCTCGCTTTAGCTTAATCGTGCGCCTGTATTTCTAATCCATTCCATACAATCTAAGAAAATAATGACTGGCTCGTCAAGGGGTTTTTAGCGAATTCGGTTCGGAGTCAGCCGTAACCATTGCTTGGAACAGCCCCACGGATACTTATCGCTATCTCATGATCTCGCGCTTGGCTTACCGCCCACCGTTTCGCTTCAGAAACTCAAGAACGTGGTCTTAGTCACGCCTGAATCGTGATTGCGCCGAAATAGACTTCGTCGGCTTCACGACAATAAGCAGGTGGGCTTGCCTCGCCTACCGTCGCGCAGGCGCGTCGCCGCCGGGAATAGTAGTTATTTGGGACTATTTCTCTGTCAGTAAATACCCACCCTGTCGGTGATTTGATTCAACGAAATTCCGGACGAGTTTTGAAGCCGGGTAAATTTTGGCAGTGGTTTCAACCACAGATCAGCCTGGCATAGCGGTTGCGTTTTAAGACTTATGACTTAAGCCGAAAGGAGAAATATTCATGAAAACACGAAATGTAGTTTTGACTATTGCGTTAGGTGGAATGTTGGTCTCTGTTCCTGCAACGATTCCCAGCGTTCTGGCTGCGGACAATAAATCTGACCCCAGCCTCTACAGCGATCGAGATCGCGCAAAGTCTTCGAAGGATGAAACTGACAAACTAGAGCAGGCCTTGAAGACTGGCGAAGAGAAGCCCTTCTATCGTCGTGAGCTGGAAAAAATGGGTTGGCAAATCACGGCGGTGAATTATGACAAGCCGGAGTATCTCGAGTACGAGATTGTCAAAGGCAAGTCTTCGTATGAAGTCCAAATCGACTTTGATAAGAACAGCCATAAGGCCACTAAGGTCGATGTGACAACAAACGCGTGGAAAGCGGATAGCACGGAGCGCGCATTAGAAGGTAAAAAGGTTGATTTTCCAAACAAGACGACTGCCAATCCGAGCCGTTTCAGCGACCGAGATCGAATGAAGTCCGCCAAAGGTCAAAAGGAAAAACTAGAGCAAGCGCTGAAGACCGGCGAGGAGAAGGATTTTTATCGCCGGCAGCTTGAAAAGATGGGCTGGAAAGTAACTTCGGTGAACTACGATAAACCCGATTACGTCGAGTACGAGATCGTCAAGGGTGATGACAGTTACGAGGTTCAAGTAGATATCGATAAGAACAGTCACAAGGCTACAAAAGTCGACGTGGTAACCAACGTGTGGAAGACCGACGCAACCGAAAACGCCCTCAAACACACCCAGGCGAAACGCTAGGCAATGGGTCATCGCGTTTTCGGAAAGGAGATTAAACATGTTCCAAGGTTTTATTCTGTGGCTATTAGGAATTCCTTTGGGAGTTATCGTGCTACTTTGGCTATTTGGTTTTTTGCGATAACTTGCCGTGAGGCTAGAATTTGTTTGAAGGGCCCATTGAAGGGGCCCTTCTTTTTAGTATCAAATTAATATCAAACTTCCTTGCTGATAGTTACGCCCCGGATGGGCGAGCCGATACAGGAATACTTAGAATCGTAAAGACTTCGGAATAGTAGGGACCCGGCCGTTTTTAAAACCGTTCAGATCTCCAATCCGCGAAGTCCCTACTTGATTCCGACTGTCCGGCGATTGCAGCTAGTGTGGTCGGGAGCTAAGGATCTCATAAATTGCGCCGTTTGAAAGTGAGACGAGAAAGAGATTGGCGTTCGGGCCAGTCTGAATGTCGGGCCCGACTCCGAAGCCTCTGCCGAAGAGCAAGGTTTCGCTCTCAGTGATGTCGAATTTGTTAGGCTTTTCTTGACAGCAAGATTTGTCGTAGCTCAAAAAATAATACGCTTTATCAAGGCATATGGTTTGCTGCATGCCATTCGTCTTGCAATCCAACGGAGTTCAGTTCGAATGGCAGCAAAGATCCTCATTGTTGAAGATCACGTTTTAACCAGAAATGTGATCTGTAAAGTGCTGCGCAATGAGGGCTATACGGTCATGGAGGCGAGCGATCGAGCCCACGCGGTCGATTTACTCCATGCACAGGTTTTCGATCTTGTGATTATGGATTTTGTGATGCCAAAGCTCTATGGAGTTAAGTTCGTCGAGCGGCTTCATACGCTTCAGGAGCAAGTTCCGATAATTTTCATTAGAAGTCAGCTCTCCGTCATTTCATTGAAGGCACTGTTAGACGACGTGGCGGAGGTTCTCGTGAGGCCTTTTGAGAATGATCGTCCGCCAACCGTCCGACGCCTGCTCAAATTAACGTCACACTGATTGCGGTTGCTAAAAGCATGGGAGAGCGGTGTTTGTGTCCGGCTTTGACTTATCATCATTCCTTGCGCGTACGGTAAATCTCTACAAAGAAAGTCGCGATTAGCTTCCATTGCGTCACGATTTGGTCGCAAAAGCGAATAACACCGTGGCCAAGAAACTTTCGAGCTCCTGGCACGCTGTTTGAGTACTTCAAATCATCAGGCCGTCTTTTAGCAAGGAGAATCCACGCATGGACACACAATTAATGCTTGTAGTTGGGATTATAGTGCTGGTGTTGATTTTAGTCGCAGGGGGGATCTGGACCTATGCGAAGATGACGAAGTCTAATCGGCTGAAAGCGAAGTTCGGCCCGGAATATGATCACACTGTCGCACGCTTAAGGAACCGTGAACTAGCCGAGACGGAACTCCAAGACCGTGAGCGACGAGTAAAAGGCTTCCATATCGTTCCGTTATCAATGCAGGATGACATCCGGTACCGAGAGAGCTGGACTGCAACACAGGGTTATTTTGTGGATGATCCAAGGGGAGCCGTCGAAAAGGCGGATAGACTGGTTCACGAAGTGATGACAAAAAGGGGCTACCCCGTAACGAATTTTGAGCAAGTTGCTGCTGACTTGTCAGTCGAATATCCGGCAGTCGTTACTCATTATCGCGCCGCCTGTCGGATTGCGGAAAATAGTCGGAAAGGTAGCGCCAAGACCGAAGAATTACGGCAAGCTTTAGTTCATTACCGCGCGCTATTTGAAGAGTTACTGGAAAGTAAGGAAGGCGCGACGTTGGAGCCGACACCAGAAAACAAAGACGATTTCCGGTTGAAAAAACGAATTCGAGGAGGACTGCATACATGAAAACAATTAAGGATAGAGACCTTGCAACGGCAGAAGAAGACGTGAGTTCAGATGTGAGTTCTAGAAATCGAGAGGTGATCAATACGGAAGCCATTGCTGCTGCGGGAAGGCCGCAATTCCAGGAGGCAGAAACGGTACCGGACGACGATCGAGGTGAGCCCGAGTTAGCGCCGCTTTTCAGCGATCAAACAGAGCGAGAATTACGGACCCATTGGCAAGAAATTCAAACAGGCTTCGTAGATGAACCACGGCAGGCTGTGGAACGCGCGGACCAGCTAGTGGCGAAGCTGATGCAACAGTTAGCCCAGAGCTTTTCTGATCAACGCAATAACCTGGAAAGGCAATGGGACCAAGCTGAGAAGATCTCCACCGAAGATCTCCGCATCGCGCTGCGGCGATATCGGTCGTTTTTTGAGCGTTTACTTTCAATTTAGTTAATCGATTGCACGCTCCTGAGGTGCGAGCGGTAATTCGGGTTTCGTCAGAGAACTGCAAAAGGGCAAGATGTTTGGCTGTAAAAGCTAGGTGCTCGTGGGCGCATTGCCAAGTTTTCGTCGCAACCCCAACATGCCCAAGAGAACCAACACAACCAATGCAATTAGGAGCGTGTAACTCCCCAAGCCGGGATTGCGAACCGCGCTTTCAAACTGTTGGGCGAACAAATTAATCACGACGATTCCCGGCGCCATGCCGAGAAGAGATCCAATGATATAGTCCCGAAATCTGACTTGAAACGCCCCTGAAACCAAGTTGACGATAGTAAAAGGCGCGACCGGCAGGAGACGCATTGTGGCAACGCCTATGATGCCCGCCTGGTCGATCTTCTGCTCGACACGCTGCCACTTGGATCCAACAACTCGCTGGATAAAATCCCGCCCCAAAAAATAGCCGATGGCATATGTGACTCCAGCACCCAAGAAACAGCCGACAAATGAATAGACACATCCCAGCAAGGGGCCGAACACCAGCGCCGTAGCCAGGATCAAAACCGTTATGGGAATAATGAGAAGGCTCCCGCCAAGATATGCACCAAGAATGATCAGCGGACCTCCGGGATTGTCTCTTATCGAATGGACCCAGATTGTAATTTTCCGGATATCGATTTGATCGGCCAGAGGCGTCCATTTCCACGCGCCCGCGACTGCAAAAAGTATCAGTAGAACCACGACTCCGAGCCAAATTTGTCGTCGCCGTTTGTTAGCGGCGGTTTTCTTGCCTCGCTTAGCCACTGATTCGCCCGGCCACATTCTGCAGGTTAAGAAGAGAACCCGACGCGCAATTGATGTGCTATTGTCTGGAGCATCTATGAAAGAGAGGTCTTCTGGCGGTGTCGCTTTTTATCCTTGGTATCTTCTGTTATTACGCTGATACGTCCATCACCTTCGATGTAACTTTCCTTTACTTCCTGCATCTTTTGTATTCCTTGTTCCCGTAGTTGTTGGATCAATTCTTCTTCCGTGATCATTTCTCGTCTCAAGTTAGCTCTCCGTATCCGCCCATCCTTGATCAATAGAGACGGTGCGGGACGAAGTAAATGCCGAATCGCCGGGAACTTATACCCAAGCCAGTCTAGAAAATAATCCCACGACACGATTGTCGTCACGAGGATCAAGCCTTCTGTAATGGACTTGTATTCACTCGCCATCGCGTTCTGTGCCGCATCGGCGATAAGTACAATAACGAGTAAATCGGAAATACCAATGGTCCCTGCCCCTCGCCTGAGTATGCGCAAAAGAATGAAGAGAAAAAGGTAAACCACGCTTCCACGCAGGATTATTTCCCCAACATTTAGCGAGGGTATGAGAACTGATTCCCAATCAATTTGTGAAAATAGATTCATATATGCACCCCGGTTGAGGTCGTGAGCCAGTGCTTAACGAATGGTCGCCTGACCATAGAAAGTCAACGAAACACGTCCAAAAAGCAGGCAGCAAGAACCAACGCGGTGGAAGAACGGGACGAATAAATTTTGAGTTACCATCGAGCTATCGAGTATATACCCACCGGCTTTAGACAGGGGCTGAGTGAACCAAAGCGGTCGATCCAGAGATTGTCGTCAAGCCGATGCGCTTTCCACGCGAATCAGCTGAGGTTTCGCCACCGGCGGCCGGCGCTTTTCTTGTCTCAACGTCGGCCGCTTGCCGATCGGCATTGACTTTAGCTTGACCGGTTTCCCAATTTCAGCCGCGCGGTAAAGGGCGCGAACAATGCGCACGTCTGCCAGTCCCTCTTCTCCCGACGGTTCCGGTTCGATATTTTTCCGGATGCAATCTGAAAAATAGAGTAGCTCGGGGGCAAATTGATCGCGCCGCGGGAAACTACGCGCCCTGGTTTTACCGTCGATGGTAACGAAAAGCTTGAGCGCCATGGCATACTCATAGGCGGGATCTAAACGGAGTTTTCCCTGGGTGCCGATGATTTCACAAGACGCGACATCGGCAGACCCGAAGCTGCTGGTGAAAGTTCCCAGCCGCTCTCCGGGAAATCGAAGAATTGCCGACGTCATCTCATCTATTTCTTTGAATCGGCGATCATTGCGCGCACCCGAATAAGCGAAAACCTCCTCAGGCTCGCTCTGAAAAAGGTTTCTCGCAGCATTGATGCAATAGACCCCGAGATCATAGAGGGTTCCACCCCCTAGATCCGCTTGGGTCCGGATGTTTCCCTCTTTAACATCCAAGCCAAAAAGCGAGTTGAAAAAGCGGGGCTCGCCCAGCTTGCCGGACTTCACGATCTCGATCGCCTTTAAATTGGCTTGTTCAAAATGAAGCCGATAGGCAATCATGAGCTTGACCCTGTGGTTGCGGGCGGCGCGGATCATTGCTTGACACTCCTTTTCCGTGACCGCCATCGGCTTTTCACACAAAACGTGGACGCCGGCATTCGCCGCCCGAACCGAGTATTCTGCGTGCATGCTGTTGGGCAGCGCGATGTAGACAGCGTCGACATCGCCGCTACGCAGACACTCATCGTATCGTTTATAGGGATAAGTAAGTTTCACGCTATAGCGCTGGCCAAGTTGCCTCAATTTCTCAGCATCGTCAGATACCAAAGCAGTAAGGACCGAGTTCCTTGCCGCATGGGCAAAAGCCGGCAACACGGCAACTTGGGCAATGTGTCCCAGTCCGACAACCGCGTAGCGAATTTTGCGTGTCCTTATATTTTTATTCATGTCTGACCCGGACAGCCGCGCTTTGCCGGCTTATGGCCAATAAAACCACGAATCTCCTGTGGCCTTATCGTTGTCCTCCAGATGCTCTCTTTCGCCTTTTAGTCGACCTTCTTTGTCTCGATTTCCGTGTTCGAGTGCGACTTTTGGCTTTGGCCGAACGTTTGTGACGCTGCTGTTGGAGCTGTTCCTTACGAGTCTCCATTTCGGCCCCGACCTCTTCCGCATCGAGCTTGCCTTCAAGCTTCGGAAACAGCTCCGATTCCTCCTCTTCGATATGGTGCTTGACGCTTTCCGCCAAGACCGTATATTTCGCATCATATCGGTCATCATCGGCACTCATCTTTTTTAGTTCGCCAATCAGTAGCTTAACAACGTGGTGTTCTTCGCGAGCTTCGTCGATCGAGTCCTTCTCACCGATTTGTTCCTCAGCGGCAGGATAAAAAATTTCTTCTTCCAACGCCGCATGGACTTCTAATTCCCGCAGGGTGTGCTCGACAATCTGCTCTTTTGATTGGTCTTCTTCACTGTGCTCGAACTCTTCAAATAACTTTTTTACTTTGCGGTGATCCTCTCGCAACATTTCTATAGCATTCGGCATTGATAGCCCCTCCGTTACCAAAATTTGTAGAACGATTTTTGCAAGGAACATACCAAAGGTTGAATGCGTGGCGGCCTATTTAAAACAGTGCGCCTCGGAAAAATAAGAGCAATAGATTTGCATGACTTAGATATCAAGATTGGGTCCGCTGGTCTGGTTGGACGAAAGACCATTCGGTGAGGACCAAGATCTTTGTATTAGATTTACTTATCAGCGCCTTCCGCGTCTAAGTAAAATTCGCACAGGGGAGACGATGGTGAGGTTAACAACCCTCGAAACCAGTTATTTGGTCGGCCCCGTGATCGCGCTGAAAATTATCCAATGGTAACCACTTTCAAGGAGGAACTTATGGCAAGTCGCAAACAACGCAGGGCGGCTCGAAAAAACATTAAGAAGGCGGTCGAAGTCGCAAAGCGCAAACAGACTTTAAAGCATTTACCAAAAAGAACCCGCAGAGCTCTCGGAAAGCAGGCAGCTAAGGTCAGGAATGCACGCAAGTGAGGTAGGATCGACTACCAAATGCCTGTACCATCTTCCAGACTAGCGTAAGCCGCGTTGGCGGCGGAAATGCTCTTCTGGCTAACGCTATTGTCGCACATTAATAGGCCGAACTAGCTTGTCCTCGTCCTAGATCAGATTGTCACCTTTCTGACAATCTAGACAATGTCTTTAAATTTGATTTTTAGTCTCGATAGTGCTACTTGCTCCGGCCATTCTTTGATCTATTCTGGCTGTAGGACACTCAGGCGTCAAAGCTAAATCGTTGCTTCTCGCGGAGGAAGGAATGAAGCTTCGAGATCATCCCTTGATGACTTATATGGGGGTCCGCAGCTGGCCACCATCTTGGCTGTGGAGGGGCGACTACGACACGACCAATCCTGACGCCGAAGTCGTATCTTAAAAGATGTAATGCCTTCCGACCATAGCGTCCCACACCACCTGCTTTTTGATCATGGACCACTGCGGCGCTCAATATATTGGTGCCCTGTTAGTGAGTGACCCTGCCTTCCATCGAGAGATTTGCAAGATACTATTTCAAAACTGCGACGAGACATCCGAGACATTGCCGAGATCGACATTAGCTATACTCTTTAAAGTAGAGACCGAAAGTCCCGTTCGGCAAGGCTTCCAACATTCGTTCAACGCTTCTAGTCGACAACTCAATTGTGTGGATTTCTCGCAATCATGGATTAGCGATGTTGTGAAAACTAGTACACATTTCGATTGCCCGGCCAACTAAGAATCGACCACTTACGACTCGTTTACCTTTTTGCTCGTCGCAAGCGATCGAAGTGCACAAACCTTAAACTGTTTTTCCTACTCGCACGTCACGTCATTCCAATCGAGCATCGAAACAACTGCTGGTATGTCGCTTGCACCTTGCAATATTTGAAATCTTTTCATGGAGGATATTCAGATGCATGTTAGTGAAGTGATGACAAGACACGTCGAAGTAATCGATTCCGATGCCCCATTGAAAGAAGCGGCGAGTAAAATGAAGACTCTCGACGTTGGACTCATTCCTGTCTGCGACGGCGATAAGCTCAGAGGCCTACTAACTGATCGTGACATCACCGTGAGGGGTGTTGCCGAGGGTTACGATCCGTCGAAGACAAAAGTTGCCGACATTATGTCAACAGATCTCGCCTACTGTTTCGAGGACGATGAAATCGATGCTGCACTGAATCTCATGGAAAAAAGACAAATCCGGAGATTGCCGGTAATAAGTCGGCAAAAGCAATTGGTCGGCATCGTCTCGTTGGGCGATCTTGCCGTGCACACCGGGCAAAAAGCACGGGTCGGCGAGACGCTCGAGGAAGTTTCGCAGCCTGCTTCGCCCAAACGATAGATTCCGGCAATCGTTTGAGATCATACGACAGCCCGAACGCGGCTTGCTTGACTAATTAACCAGCTAGCAAATGTGCGGAATAAAAATAGAGTCATAGCCATGACCAGCACCGCAGCAGATATTCTGATCGACAGCTTAGAAGATTGGGGTGTTGAGGTAATCTTCGGTCTTCCCGGCGACGGCATCAATGGGATAATGGACGCGCTTCGCCGGCGTCAAGACAAAGTTCGCTTTATTCAGGTGCGTCACGAAGAATCGGCAGCCTTTATGGCCTGCGGCTATGCCAAATATACAGGCAAGCTAGGGGTTTGCTTGGCCACATCGGGCCCCGGTGGGATTCACCTGCTGAACGGTCTCTACGATGCAAAGCTCGATGGCCAACCGGTTCTAGCCATCACCGGGCATCATTACCATGATCTGATCGATACGCACTCCCAGCAAGATGTAAACCTCGACCGGCTGCTTGCTGACGTAGCGATTTATAATACCCGTGTTATGGGACCTGCCCATGCGGAAAATGTAGTCAACCTTGCTTGTCGTACGGCTCTCGGGTATCGAGGCGTGGCGCACATCAATTTTCCAGTCGATCTGCAAGACCAGGGGGTCGGCGAACGTTCAAAGCGCAACGTTGCTAACCACACTTCCGACGTTCTTGCCCATCGGGCACGACTCCCGGCGGAAGACGACATTGTCAGGGCCGCCGAAGTCCTGAACGCTGGAAAGAAAATCGCGATTCTTTGCGGCCAAGGAGCGTTGAATGCTACCGACGAGCTGGAAGAGGTTGCTGAAAGATTAGGCGCACCGATCATCAAGGCGTTGCTCGGTAAGGGGGCTGTTCCAGATACGAGTCCTTACACCACCGGCGGGATCGGTTTGCTAGGCACCAAACCTTCGCAAGAGGCCCTGGAAGAATGCGACACTCTTCTGATGGTGGGAACTTCATTTCCTTATATTGAATTCCTGCCCAAGCCCGGGGCGGCACGAGGTGTTCAGATAGACCTGGATCCTGCCCGCATCGGTTTACGTTATCCGATCGAAGTAGGCCTCGTTGGCGACAGCAGCCGGGCCTTGCGCGCGCTTTTGACTCATTTGAAGAGAAACGAAGATCGCAGCTTCCTCGGGCGCGCTCAGACCGAAACCAAGGAATGGTGGAAATTGATGGAGGAGCGGGGAAGCCGCCAGGAGCGGCCCATGAAACCCCAGGTGGTCGCGTGGGAACTCGGCAAACGACTCTCGGACACCGCCATCGTCTCATCGGATTCAGGCACGATCGCCACCTGGTTTGCGCGCCAAATTCCAGCCCGGCGGGGGCAAATGTATTCATTGTCGGGAACCCTAGCCACTATGGCCAACGGATTGCCCTATGCGGTAGCCGCTCAGATCGCATACCCGGATCGGCAATGCATTGCGTTCGTCGGTGACGGAGGTTTCTCGATGCTCATGGCGGAATTCGCGACTGCCGTAAAATATCAGCTTCCCATCAAGGTCATCATCATAAAGAATAACACTTTGGGCATGATCAAATGGGAGCAAATGGTGTTTCTCGGCAATCCTGAATTCGGCTGCGAACTGCAGCCCATTGATTTCGTGGCTTTTGCAAAAGCCTGTGGCGGCATCGGCATGGCGATCGAGGATCCGACGGATTGCGGGAGAATCCTCGACCGAGCGCTCGCGACTCCTGGACCGGTTATTGTGGAAGCCATCGTTGACCCGTTTACGCCGCCCATGCCGGCTAAAATTACTTTTGATCAAGCGAAGAAATTTGCCGAATCGCTAGCCCGGGGTGAACCGAACCGGTCAAAAATTGTCTGGACCGTGCTTTCAGACAAGGTGCGAGAGCTCATTTAGCCGGCGAAGTAAGCTAGACCCGGTCGAGTTAGGCACAGTTCGAGCCTCTTTGAATTTCTAAAAGCCAAGAAGCGAGTTTCTTTCTAGGGCGTGATGGCGGTGCTTACTATTTTTTGCGCCCGCGGACGCTTTTTTTTTAAAATTACTTTCCTTTGCAGTGAAGAGTGCTACGCTGATTTATAGATGCAAGAGTTAGAAGGGTGACAATGTATGGCGAGAGGAGCGATACAGGAGAAGCCACTGGTGACCGACAAATCGGCCCCGTCCGACCCTGTCGACTGTGAAGATATAGAGAGATTGTTCAAGAAAACTCGGCGCGAGAGAGAAGAAGCGCTCATGCTCGCGGTGTTAGCGGATGCTATTGAATGTTTTCAGAAGTATGTTTTTGCCGAGCACGAACGGGGAAAGAGGTCATTTCAAGAGGCGGAAGATTGGATTCTCGAGAAGAACAATGATTGGCTTTTCTCTTTTTGTAGTATCTGTGAAGCCTTAGAGCTAGACCCGGACTATCTGCGGCAGGGTCTTTTGCGCTGGAAAGAAGCAAAGCTTGAGGGCGTTCGAAACCAGTACGTTGACCGCCAGAAGCTCGCCGTGAAGCGCTGTAGAACAACCAGTGGGTCAGTCAAAAGCCATTGGATAAGACAGCGATCTTTGTCGGGTATGTGACATACAATTAACAAAGGGCTTGTCCGGCAAGGTTTCTACGATATCAGTGGCTTGAACAATATGATTCGCGCAGCGCAGTGTCACTTTATGAAAAAGAAACTTGTGGCACTTGTGGCACGTCTGTTGCCGATTTGGTTCTAATCGATCAAAAGTTTACAGTTGACTGAAGGAACGCCAGTTAGAAGCATCGTGCCGTCGCATCGAGCAAGACGAAGGAAATTCTTTGACCAGATTGACTCGGTGAACCGCCACGCTGCGGGGGTAGGTATTTTGATCCTGGCAGCAAAGCCCCCCTTTGTTGCCAGTGAAAGTCAAAGAAGAGGGCCTGCCCCGCAGCTCCCGCCTCCTTTGTGCCAATTGACCGCAGAAAGCGAATTCTGCACAACTTCGTTCGGAAGCGTTTTATCTCCTCCGCCATGGTTTTGGGGGTCGAGTTCCTTCTCCTCGTCTCGCTTGCCGTCAGCGCCTTTATCAGCGGCCTCACCGTGTTTATGGGCAGCAGGGTTGGTTCCAATGGAAAATACTGAAAGCATCTCCACTGCAAGCGATCGAAAAACACAAACCGGGCCGCACAGAGGCCAAGCGCTTGAGCCTCAATTGCGCTTGCGACGGCACGGCAGTGATTTCACTATCTGGTCCGGATCTCAGCCGGTCCGGCTTCTGGACCCCGGACCATTTCACTGTCAGGGTGTTCCAGCCAGTTGATCACGGTAATCGCCAGGGCCACGGTGACAATATCGAGGGGCTTGCGACCCATAAAATGGTCACTGCCTAGCTCCGTTAAGGTCACGCCTCCGGGAAAAATCATATCGGCCAACAGTACAGTTCCATCGTTGGGTCCATACTTGCGCAGCGGAAGATAGCTTGTCCGGGCCAAAAACGAGACGCTGCCGACTACAGGAATACCAAAATAGTTGACCACAAGTATATGCTCGGGAATGTGAAAAGAATCGAATCGTCGGCGGCTGAGCGGGGTAGCCATGCTGTTCGTGCCGGCAACGTCGACTTTGCCCATGAAGATTTCCAGGTCCGGAAAAAGGCGGTCATCAACCAGCGGACTGCCCTGAAGCGCCCCCATGGCATTGATCCATGAGGCAACATGGCGGGTCTCGGCGGGCTCGAGTTTCGTGAGCGCCAGCGCCACTTCAGGACCGGACTTGCTCGCGCTGAGGATAATCAGTCGGCGGCCGCTCTGGGCGCGGGATCGAATGGCTGCGGCCACCACATCCGCATTCGCCTCAACGGCGCCATCGTCTTGGGTTTCGACAAAATAGTAGGGGAGCCCGGCCTTTTTTAACGCCGCCCGGGGAACGGACATATCGGCGCCAACAGAAAAAAACCGCTTGTAGAGATACGTGGGAACAACCAGTACTTCATAGTCTGTGGATAAGCTCACCCGACCTTCGGGGAAGGCTTTGCGGGCGTACTCATAGGCCTGATCAAAGGCCCTGCGAAAGCGACGATTGATGGGTATACGAGCGATCTGATCCGCCAAGTAAAGCGCAGCGAAGTCAACCGAGAATTCGTCGCTTAGCTGCTTTAATTCAAATCGGTCGGGCAGGGCACCATTGGCACTCTGGTAAACGCTGTCGATACGCTCGTCGAGCACCGCATCGCTGTGTTCTCCCGCCAGATAGTTTCCCAGATAATAGCGCGCCACCTCCGAATCGACCCGAGTGTCTATGCTTTGCATCCCCACGCTGCCGCGCACCGGTAGACCAGCGCAGGCGGAAAGCAACAGCGAGATAAACGCCAATGTGACGAGCCTAGACTGCGAGTTGAAATGATGTTCTTTGTGAGCCATAACGGATGCTCCCGAAGTTTTGATATTCTTTCCCAGTTCAGGGCAAACAATGTGCCATCGATTTTTCTCCCAAGTTTGACACCTTAAATTGCCTAGCTTCCTGGACCTTGAACTAATTCCCTGTCGGGCTGCTCCAGCCACCGGAGTACGCTGAGGGCCAAAGCCACTGTGGTAATATCAGCAGGCCTGCCCCGCATAAAGTGGTCGTTGCCTAGATCAGCTACGGTGACCCCGGCGGGAAAGACCATATCAGCCAAGAGTGAAATTCCGTCATTGGGCCCGTACTTTCGCAGGGAGAGAAAGCTGCTACGGGCGAAGAAGGAAATGGTCCCGGTAAGAGGGATGCCAACATAGTTGACGACAAACACATGTTCGGGAACGCGCAAGGAATCGAACCGTTTACGACCGCGTGTGGTCGTTAAGCTTTCCTTGCCGGCACCATCCAAGTGGCCAACTAGAAATTCCAACTCCTGGAAGAGATATTCATCGGTCAGCGGGGTGCCCTGAAGGACCCCTGCCGTATTGATCCATGCCGCAACATGACGCGTCTCAGCGGGTCCCAATTTCGTTAGCGCCAAGGCTACTTCAGAACTGGATTTGCTGGCACTGATGACGATCAGCCGGCGGTCGCTCTGGGCCCGCGATCGAATGGCTTCGGCTACGAGATCCGCATTGGCCTCCACCGCACCGTCGTCTTGGGTTTCGACAAAATGGCAGGGGAAGCCTAACTGCTGGAGCGCCTCCCGCGGCGCTGCCAAATCGGCACCGGAGCCAAACAGCCGCTTATAAAGATAAATAGGCACGATTAGTACTTCATAATGTGAGACAGCGGAAAACTTGACTCGACGTTCGCCTAGGGCTTTGCCCGCGTATTCATAGGCTTCATCGAAAACCCTGCGAAAACGACGATTGACCGGTATGTGAGCGATCTGATCCGCAAAATATAAAGCTGCAAAGTCAACGGAGAAATCGTCGCTTAGATGTTTCAGTTGGTTCCGGTCGGGCAGGTTCCCATTGGCACTCTGGTAAACGCGGTCGATGCGTTCGTCAAGCGCCGCATCGCTGCGTTCTCCCGCCAGATAATTTCCCAGATAATAACGTGCTACTTCCGAATCAACCCGAGTTTCTATGGTTTGCATCCCTACGTTGCCGCGTACTGGTAGACCAGCGCAGGCTGGCAACCACAGCAAGATGAACATGAATATGACAGGCTTGACTGAGCCGGGCGATATCGTCTGCTTGCGGGATCGAAAAACAGCGTTGATCATAACGTGCGTTTTCATTGGCTTGAATACTTCCGCCGCTGATTCGATGAGGGGGTCAATTGATTCGGGCATATTTTGTAGTCCCAGTAATAACTAGCCAAAACAGGCTCCGCAGAAAGTGTGCCAGAGCAAAAGAACGTCAGGAACGGCCTGAGAAACGGAAATCCTTCAGCGGGACTTATCACGGATCTGTCTCAAATTAGCGACAACCTGTTCGGGATTCCAGTATTGAGATCCCCGCACGAACCTCTATATCCTTTTAAGCTTGACAGCAAGGAACCCAGTGATTTAATGATTTAACCAAAAAATGCTGCATATGAGTGACCGTGATCCCAATCTATTCGTCGATTGGAGATTGGTGAGTTCTATCATGTGTCATTCTTTTAAATCGCGTGCTTTGGCAAGGACGGCACATGAGTGGCGGCGCGTCGTGAGAATGGTTGCGATGCGATTTTCTGTCGCGCCGACCAGGAGAAAAACTTGAAGTTGTGGGAAGGACCCGGCGGCATATTTAATCGATCATTGAAGCTCCGCACCCACCTGATTGTCCTCGTGCTCGCCGCTTTGCTGCCAGTATTAGTCTTTACATTCGAGATGTTCCGCCAGAAAGCTCGACTACAGCATGAGGCCGTCGAGCGGGGCATGCGGGACACGGTCCGTGCGCTGTCACTGGCGGTCGACCGGGAGATTGGCGCTGTTCGAGCGATCTTGGAGACACTTGCAGAATCACCCAGCCTCGATACGGGCAATTTAAGGGCCTTTTACGAGCTCTGCAGACGCGCTCTGATGAACCGGAAAGAGTCGCGGCTCATTTTGTTTGACCGAGCGGGCCAGCAGTTAATGAACACAGCCCGTCCACTCGGTACTACGCTGCCGAACCCATTCCAGGATTCTGCACCGGCTCAAACGGTTGACACCTACCCTTACCTGCCCTTAGGCGCTCCGGAACCCGTCAAGAGGACAATGGAAACCGGAGAGCTAGCCGTGTCAGACCTGTTTATCGCTCTCGATTCGAGGCGGCCCACCATAGGGATTAACGTCCCAGTGATTCGAGACGGCAAGATCCTGTATGTGCTTGAGATGGCTTTTCATCCCAGAGCCCTAACCGAGCTGCTGCTTGAGGAGCGCTTGCCCACCGACTGGATCGCGGCCCTGGTAGACAAGCAAGGCGTCTTCATTGCTCGAACCAGGGCGCCGGAGAGATTTGTCGGCCAGGCGGGCACCGCGGACCTACTGAGCCAGATCGCAAAATCGCAGGAGGGCTGGGGAACTGAGCGAACCTTTGAGGGGATTCCGGTTTACCACGCTTTTGTAAAGTCAAATCTCACGGGATGGGTTACGTGGGTGGCTGTGTCGCAAGCCGTAATCACCGGCCCGGTTAATCGCTCCATCGCCGCGTGGGGAATAGGCGCGATAATTCTATTCCTTCTCGGCCTCACCGCTGCGATGATCATCGGCAAGCGCATCACAACTCCCATCACAACGCTCGCCGAATCGGCTTCCGCAATACAACGCGGCGAGCCGGTTGAGCTGCGCGCTTCGGGTGTCCGGGAAGTCAATGAGCTCAGCTCTGCGCTGGTTAGCGCAGGAGAGGCTGCCCGATTAGCCGCCGTTGAGCGCGAAGGTCGTCTTGTCGAACAACGCATGCGGCGTCTTGCTGAAGTCGGCGCCGCTCTTGCTGAATCCATCGACTATGAAAAGACGCTCAACCGGCTGGCTGATTTGATGGTGCCGGACCATGCAGACTGGTGCGTTATCGATCTGTTGCAGGAGGACTCGAACGTCTGCCGGCGGGTTGCTGTGCGAACCAATAGAAAAGAGCTGGAGCCGTTTGCTGATGAGTTTCTTCGCAATTATGCCCCGGACCTGAACCGGCCACACCCTATTGTCAAGGTCATAGAAACCGGCCAATCCGATTACATGCTCGACGCTGGTGACTCTTGGGCAGACGCGCGCGCCCGAGATGACCGTCACCGCTACTTGCTTGAGCAAATACAGGTGAAAAGTTTTATTATTATGCCGCTGCGCGTCCAGGGACGTGTGATTGGGACGTTCTCCCTTTTCGCCTCGCGCTATTCCGGACGCAAATATACAATGGCCGACGTGCAATTCGCGGAGGAGGTCAGCCGCCGCGCATCAATCGCCCTGGACAACGCCGGGCTCTTCCGGGATCTGTCGAAAGAATTGGCTGAACGAAAGCGAGTCGAAGCGGCTTTGCGCCAAGTGAGCGAGCGGCTGGAGCTGGCGCAGGAAGCGGCGAACATAGGCGCGTTTGAACGTGACCTCGTTACCAATGAGCTTACTTGGTCGGCCTCGCAGGAGAAGCTTTACGGCCTGCGGCCCGGAAGCTTCGGACGCAAACACCAGGACTGGGCAAAAAGAGTTCATCCGGATGACATCGCCGCCGTTGAAGCCGCGGTGCAGCAGGCCGCCGAAAACAAGACTTCGCTCAATCTTGAGTTTCGCATCATTCGCCCAGACGGAGTGGAGCGTTGGGTCGCCTCTCAAGCGCGAGTTTTCGGAGACGAAAAGGGCAGGGCGCGCCGTCTGCTCGGAGTCAACATCGACATTACCGAGCGCAAACGCGCCGAACAAGCGTTGGCGCGCAGTCGCGATCAGTTCGAGCGTATGGCGGCGACCACCCCGGATTTCTTATTCATCTACGACTTGATCGAAGGCCGCAATGCTTATGAAAACAAAAGGCTGGAAGAGCACCTTGGCTATACCGGCGACGAACTCAAGACTATGGCGGGCGATTCCATGGACGCGCTCCTGCATGAGGACGACGTTGCGCCAGTGCGTGAGCAGTATCGTCGCTTTGACCCGGCCCCCGATGGCGAGGTGCTGGAGTGGGAATTTCGATTGCGTCACGCGGATAGCACCTACCGCTGGTTCCATGTCCGCGCGACGGTCTTCGACAGGGGCGATAATGGTTGCGTCCGCCGGATCATCGGGCACTCGCGGGACGTGACTGTCCAGAAGGAGACCGAGGCGGCGCTCAGACGGTTTAGTGAGGACTTAGAAAAACTCGTGGCCAACCGGACAGATGATCTAGTTAAGTCGAACGCGGAGCTGCTGCAGAGCTTCACCGAGCGCGAAAAGCTCCAGGATCAGTTGCGGCAGGCGCAAAAAATGGAAGCCATAGGTACCCTTGCCGGAGGCATTGCCCATGATTTTAACAATATCCTCGGCATCATCCTTGGCTACACGCAAGAGTTGCTGAACCGAGACGGAGAAGATCCGGCGGAACGTGCCCGTAATGTTGGGGTGATTTTGGGGGCTGCGGAGCGTGGGGCGAAGGTCGTAAAGCAGCTGCTGACTTTCGCCCGTAAAACCGGCACCGAACACAAGCCCCTCGATGTCAATAGTCTCGCACGGGAAACATTGGACATTCTCCGGGAAATATTTCCCAAGACCATGAATTTCAGACTCGACCTGGATCCAACTCTTCCCGTTATCCAGGGTGATCACAACCAGTTGCAGCAAGCGCTCATCAATATCTGTCTCAACGCCAGGGATGCGATGCCCGAGGGGGGCACGTTGTCGATCCGCACATCCCAGAGTGCGGCCGCTGAGGTGAGGCGTCGGTTTCCCGAAGCGGACAGTGCGTATGCCCACGTCGAGATCTCCGACACCGGCACAGGCATGGACGAGGAGACCCGCCAGCGAGTTTTCGAACCTTTCTTCACCACCAAAAGAGAGCAAGGTGGCACTGGCTTGGGCCTATCCGTCGTGTATGGAATTGTTCAAGCTCACGGCGGTTTCATCGACATCGACAGCGCGCTAGGAAAGGGAACCACCTTTAGACTCTTTCTGCCCACTGCTCAGGCGACCGCTTCGCCCGAGCCCCAGCCGGACCGCCGCGCGCAATCTATTGTCACGCCAGCGACCATCCTTATCGTGGAAGACGAGGCGCACCTGCTCGAATTGGTCAGATTGTCAGCCGAGAAACGTGGATTCCGTGTGCTCACCGCCCGAGACGGCGAAGAAGCTCTTCATGTTTATCAAAAGCATTGGCAGGAAATTGATTCGGTTTTACTCGATTGGGGACTACCGCGCCTCGGTGGAAGCGCTGTGTTTCGCAAGCTCAAGGAAATGAATCCGCAGGTACAAGTGATCGGCATCAGTGGCTACCTCGATTACGATCTCAGGGATAGCATGCTGCGCGAAGGCGTTCGAGACTTTCTTCAGAAACCCTGTACCCCCAATGAAATCTTGGAAAAAGTTTTCTCCTACCAGTCGGTACATACCTCCGTTTGATAGAGCCTTCGTGGCCGGCAAAGCTGGCAAGAGTAATTCTCCTTGACCGTAGGTTTTTTGTCGGAAGGGTGTGTCAAAGCCATACAGATCACTGCAGAAGTGGGGGCTTCTTGCGTGAGCAATTCCTTTTGCGTGCTGAGGTTACGGTTGGCGTAAACAAGACGGTTGCACAAAATCGCATCCATCCTTGATCTCGTTCCAACACCTTGGTCCTCGTCTAGAACTGGTACGAGGATTGCGTCAGCGACAACGCAGCACAACCGGGGGAGATGTGCGGGCTCGTTCAAAATCAGCGACAACAAATTATCATCCAGCTAGGTATCACAAGAAAAGTCGGACTGCGCCACAGCTAAGTCAAGTCTCGGTGCTCATTCCTCGAGACCGCGACAACGTGGAAGTTCGGTTGAGCAGGAAAAGCGTCTCATTGACCAATCTTCGCAAGGTCTTTTGGCCAGATAGGGGTCTTACCAAAGGAGACCTGATCCAATTTTATATGGATATCTCTCACGTACTGCTACCACACCTCGCTCATCGCGCGATGGTGATGAAACGCTATCCAAACGGCATTTCAGGCGATTTCTTCTTCATGAAGCGCGCTCCCTCACCTCGACCCGAATGGATCGAGACCTGTAGCATCGAACACGCCTCCGGCAACATCATCGACTTTCCCGTGATCCGGGACGTCTGCTCTCTTTTGTGGGTGATTAATTTAGGCTGTATAGATCTCAATCCATGGTACGCTCGCTGTGATGATGTGGACCGTCCCGATTATCTCCACTTCGATCTCGATCCGGTCAAAGGAGCGAGCTGGAACCAGATGCTGGAAGCGACTTCCATAGTGCACGAAGCGTTAGATCACCTAAAACTGCCGTCCTTTATAAAGACGACCGGTTCGAAGGGCTTTCATGTCTACGTTCCCATAGTCCGCGGGCCGACGCAAAAACAAGTATGGATGGTAGCCAAACAGTTTGCCACCACTTTGGCTTCTCTGTATCCGGACCTCATTACCGCTGAATATCGCACCGCCAAGAGACCCAGCAAGCGCGTACTGGTGGATTACAATCAAAACGCCTGGGGCCGTACACTTGCGTCCATCTATTCCGTAAGACCCCATCCGAAGGCGACGGTGTCGACGCCAATTACCTGGAAAGAGCTGCAAAAGGGCGTCCGCATCGAGGATTTTCGCATCGACAACGTGCGTGCCAGAATCAAAAAACTGGGCGATCTTTGGGCGCCGCTCTTGGCGGATACGGGACGAGCCAAACTGGAGTCAGTGTATGGCGCTGCAGATTAGTCGCCCCACCCTCCTAACCTCTGAAAAACAAGCCGGTAATGGAAATCCAAGACGGCTCCCCATCGGCGCGGAAGTTCTGGGCGACGGCGAGGTTCATTTTCGCGTCTGGGCGCCCCGCAGTCAAAGAGTCGAAGTCATTATTGGTGGCGATGTCTGCGCCCAAGCCGCCGTTGAGTTGAACTCCGAAACCAACGGATATTTCTCTGGGCATAGTCGGCTGGCAAAGCCCGGGGATCTCTATCGCTATCGCTTGGACCGGAGCGAACTCCTGGTACCGGACCCCGCGTCGCGATTTCAGCCCGAAGGCCCGCTGGGCCCCTCCATGATCATCGATCCCGCTCAATTCCTATGGCATGACCTCGACTGGAGGGGACTGAAGATAGAAGGACAAGTGATTTACGAAATGCACATCGGCACGTTCACGGCCGAAGGCACCTGGACGGCGGCACGTCAGCACCTGTCGGAACTGAAGAGTCTGGGAGTAACCGTCCTCGAAATCATGCCGGTTCACGATTTCTATGGCCGCTTCGGATGGGGATACGACGGCGTCGATTTTTTCGCTCCGACCCGACTCTACGGCAGCCCCGACGATTTTCGCGCCTTTGTCGATCTTGCGCATGGACTCGGCTTGGGGATTATTCTTGACGTCGTTTACAATCATGCTGGACCCACAGGAAACCACCTGAAAGATTTTTCGCCGGATTATTTTACCGACCGCTATTCCACCGACTGGGGCGAAGCGTTCAATTTCGACGGGCCCAATTCCGGGCCGGTGCGCGAGTTTTTCATTTCCAACGCGGGATACTGGATTGAAGAATTTCACCTAGACGGGCTTCGGATGGATGCCACGCAAAACATTTATGACGCTTCCGAGATTCATATTCTCGCGGAGGTCACAAATCGCGTGCGCCAAAGCGCAGCCGGTCGCTCTACGATCGTGGTGGCGGAGAACGAACCGCAGGATGTACGGCTGATCCAACCTCCGGAAACGAAGGGCTACGGAATGGACGGATTGTGGAACGATGACTTTCATCATTCCGCCATGGTGGCGTTGACCGGTCATAACGAGGCTTATTATTCCGATCATCGCGGCACGCCGCAGGAGTTTGTCTCTGCAGCGAAGCGCGGCTTTTTGTACCAGGGGCAATTTTATTCTTGGCAGCGGCAGCGCCGCGGCAGCTGGACGGCCGGGTTGAAGCCGGCTGCATTTATCAATTTTTTGCAAAACCATGATCAGATCGCCAATTTCGGCCGCGGCCAGCGAATCCACCAGTTGGCTCATCCGGGAACCTACCGGGCCATGACGGCACTTTTTCTGTTATCGCCGCAGACCCCCATGCTCTTTCAGGGGCAGGAGTTTGCCGCCTCGAGCCCGTTTGTTTTTTTTGCCGACCATGATTCCGACTTGGTCCCCAAAATCAAAGAAGGCCGGGTTGAATTTCTTAAACAATTTCCGAGTCTGGCACATCCGAAGATGCAGCCGCACCTACCCGATCCCACCGATTGCCGCGCTTTTGAGTCGTGCCGGCTCGATTTGTCCGAACGCGAGCGCCATCACGAAGCCTACGCCTTGCATCGCGATCTTTTGAACCTCCGCCGCAACGACCCGGTTATCAACGCTCAACGTGCCGACGCTGTCGACGGTGCGGTGCTCGGCGATGGTCTGTTCGTTCTGCGATTTTTTGCCGAAGATGGAAACGACCGCTTACTCTTTGTAAACCTAGACATCGATTGCTCCGTGAGCCCGGCGCCTGAACCGCTGCTTGCCTCTCCACAGGGTTTGACCTGGCGCGTTTTGTGGTCCAGCGAGGATCCTCGCTATGGCGGCCACGGGGCAGCGCCGCGCGAGGATGAGAGCGGGTGGTTTATTCCGGGCAAAGCCGCATTTCTGTTCATCGCCCGACAATCATGAATCCAATCGTTCGTAAGGTCACGCTTTCGGTGGGTACAGCCGACGCTACGGAATTCGATCGCGAACCTGAATGGCTCGTGGCCAATGGTCTAGGGGGTTACGCCTCCGGAACTGTTTCCGGGGCGGCAACGCGGCGCTACCACGGGCTTTTGATTGCGTCGCTAGCGGCACCTTGGGGTAGAGTTCTGATGCTGAACGGCCTGGCGGAAGAATTTCACTTTCCGGACGGCCGGATTATAGAAGTCACCGGCGGGCAGAACCAAGATAGAGCTTCGTCAAATGCGGCCGCGCCCGTGCTGAGCGAATTTCGCCTCGATATGGGTTTGCCCATCTGGCGTTATCGGATCGATGATTTCGTGGTGGAAAAACGCCTTTACCTTCCCAACCGGCAAAACACAGTCCATATTACGTATCGATTGCTCTCCCATGCCGGTAAGCTTGGCCTCAGATTGCGGCCGCTGATTCAGTTTCGCGAACACGAAGCGGCCGTTGATCTACAACCTCAAGCCCCTTACGTCCTCACCGTCGTCGAAGACCAATACGAAATTTCCAGCGGGATCTTTCCGCCCCTGCGCTTATTGCTGCACGGCAAGGGTGAGTTCATCATCGAAAGAAAGAAAATCGAGCATCTGCGCTACGTCTTAGAGGAAACCCGTGGATACATGGCGATCGGAGATCTGTGGACCCCAGGCTCGTTCTTTGTCGATTGCTCTCCCGGCCAGGAGATTACTTTGGTAGCCTCCACCGAGTCTTGGGAAGTGGTACGAGCGCTGCGGCCCACAGAGGCATGGGAAGCTGAGCGCGAGCGGCGAGAGCGATTGATCGAATCCGCCGATCCCAAAGCTCGGGACGGAGTAGGCGCCGAACTCGTGCTCGCCGCCGATCAATTCGTCGTGACGCCCGCCGGGAGAGTGCCCGACGCGACCAGGGCCTATGCCGCGGGCGATGACGTGCGCACGGTAATCGCAGGCTATCACTGGTTTACCGATTGGGGCCGTGACACCATGATCAGCTTGGAAGGTCTCACGTTGACGACCAATCGCTTCTTGGAGGCCGGCTGGATCCTGCGCAATTTTGCCAATGCCATTCGCCAGGGGCTCATTCCAAATCTTTTTCCCGAAGGGAGCCGCGAAGGACTGTACCACACTGCCGACGCGACGCTCTGGTTTTTTCACGCCATCGACCGTTATCTCCAGGCGACCGGCGATCGCTGGACCTTGAGATTATTGCTACCGAAGCTGCTCGACATTATTGAGCGCCATCTTGAAGGCACCATATTCGGCATCGGAGTGGATCCTAAGGACGGACTGTTACATCAAGGTCAGGAAGGTTATCAGCTGACCTGGATGGACGCCAAGGTGGACGACTGGGTGGTGACGCCGCGGCGCGGAAAAGCAGTGGAAATAAACGCCCTATGGTACAACGCGCTGAGACTTCTACAACAATGGTTGAGTGAAGAGGGCCAACCGGACAAAGCGGTCAAATTAAAAGCCCATGCCGACCGAGCGCAAATGAACTTCAACGAGCGCTTCTGGAACAGCGATCTAGGCTATCTATTCGACGTCGTTGATGGTGCAGGCGGCAATGATGCAGCCTGCCGGCCCAATCAGTTGCTTGCCATCTCTCTTCGTCATGCCGTGCTCGACCCCGGCAGATGGTGTCCGGTCTTCGAAACTGTTCGTCAGCGGCTTTTAACTCCGGTGGGATTGCGCTCGCTGGCTCCGGGACATCCGAACTACAAACCCAGGTACTTTGGAGATTTGCGTTCCCGTGATGCGGCGTACCATCAAGGAACCGTCTGGGTTTGGTTGATCGGACCCTTCATTGATGCGTGGTTGAGAGTTTATCCCGATGACGTTGCGGGCACGCGCGCGCTGCTAGAGGGATTGGTACCTCATTTGGGGGAAGCCTGCGTCGGATCCATCAGCGAAATTTTTGATGCCGATGCACCCTTTGTCCCACGGGGTTGCATCTCTCAAGCCTGGAGCGTCGCTGAAGTGTTGCGTTGCTGGGTCAAGACCGCGTTGTAATTTTCACTGTGCGAAGCAGGTACGGCGATGTGAAGGCTATGCGCGATCTCGATCCGTGGATTTATCTGCAAGATCGCAGGAGACATGATTGCAAAGACAAGACTCGTCGTCTTCCCAAAAAGTCTGGCTTGCGAGATTTTTGGCCGAGCTGCTTGATCAGAGATTCACCATTCCCGGGACATCGATTCGCATCGGCCTCGACCCGATCCTCGGACTGATCCCGGGCATCGGCGATGCGCTCGCCAACATCGCCGGCTCAACTATTCTCATCATCGCCGCGCAGTATCGCCTCCCTAAAATCGTAATACTGCGTATGGGGATCAATGTCGCTTTGAATGCGATGATCGGGGCAGTTCCAATCTTTGGCGATGTCTTTTCGATTTGGTTCCGAAGCAACGTTAAAAACGTCCAGCTGCTCGAACGCTACCTCAGTGCCGATGAGCGAGCATCCACCTTTGGCAATTGGATTTTTGTCATCGCCATTGTCGGTGGAATTTTCCTGCTGTTGATTGGCATCCTTATCGCGACAGTTTGGCTGATAAAACAGGTATGGAACGCAGTCTGAACAAAGATTCCGCAGTTGCGGTCGACAGAAAGCGCGAGACGCAACGCTTCCGCAGCGAAGTCGATGGGTTTTTGCCTCTGAGCAGACATCGATCAGCGGTGGTTGGAGGAGATGCTGAGCTCGTAGCAACGACGTGCGAGAGCGCAAAATGACTTTGCAACTTCACAGTCGGACGCCTTCTCCGCTCCAGGGTTCCGACTCGCTCTCGGCAAATTCGATTCACTGCGGTATCCGGCTGAAGCAACTTTGCGTGCAGATAATAAATCTTTACCCGGCTTCTCACAGAAAAACGCTGATATTCTTTGCTCCCAGAACCGCCTGATCCAAAAGGATTTTTCGCCGAGCGATCTTCAGTTCGCCGTTTACCCGCCGCAGGTTATCCCTTCTTGTGCCGACAAAAATATCCTCATCCTTCTCCATGCGTGTGCGGTAAACAAAGAAGTTTGAATCGACGTCGAACTGGACGCCGTCATCTTGTCTTATTCGAATATTCGAAATCAGATGGCGGGTGCGCGAAGGCGGCATTTCAGCCCAGGCGCTCTTCGAGTAAAATCTCTCGACCCTTATCCGGAGAGTCTCCTTGTTATCGTTGAAATAGTAGCTCTCACCCGGACCTGATAACTCTTCGTTCAGCTCTTTGGGCCGGTTCAAGGAATTGTAGCGGACAGGCATCCAGTAATGAACGTCATCGGTGAAAAGCTCGAGCCATTCGCGCAACCGGCGCTCGTCCAACAGCTCGGCTTCCAGGTAGAAAAAATCTTCGACCCTGTGGCGCAGCTCGCTATCCATTTTTCGCGCTCTTGAGCTCGCCCCAGTTCTTCGCCTCGAGCATTTTGGCCCAATGCATATAGAGGCTCAACTGGTTTGAATCGCTCCACCGGCTGGCCAAACGCCCCCGAAGGTCAGTTTCCGTGATTTCCTCACTCGCGCCCATTTGATAGTTGGCCGGGAAGCGTCTGCCGATCACGCTGCGCGCCGCAGCGGTCACCTGAATCCAATTGTCCATATCGTCCTGTTCGAAGACTCCGCTGGGGCTGAAGCGGTACTGAGAGACGAAACGCATTACCTCCTTGATTTTCGCCGGCGCTGCTTTATCGACGATGGCCCAGCTCCAAATCTCCATCTTATCCGGCCCCCGTGGGTGCCAGACGCGAATCGTGCGGGTGAGCCAGTGAAGCGAAAGATTGGGAAAAACCGTTCCCGCGGAGGGCGTCACCTTGCGCGCGCGAGTAACCCCCAAGCGGCTTTCAATTTCCGCCGCGTGTTCTTTCATATAGTCGACCAGTTCGACCACGGGCTGCGCAAACCAAGGACCCGCATCATCGGGGGGACAGATCCAGGCCACCAGAACGTGACCGTTGCCACATGAAATTTGACGGCCCTGGTTCCATTTTCTCGTCTCACTCGTCGTCGTATCGATGCCCAATTCGCGGGCAGAACTGTGGGTACTGGCGATGTGATAGCCGTCGCCGCCAAAGTTTTCCGCTGCCGTTTTCCAGTTGGCGTCCACCACCCAACGGTGCGGCCCGCTCACCTCTGTGCCCCCTTCCCTCCGATCCAGAAGAATGTCGAGGTACCAGGCCATATCGCCGAGGTATTCCACTAAAGTCGGCGCCTCGGGATCGAAGGTCGCAAAGATCAATCCCTTGTAGCTATCGAGTTGCGTGACCGGGATCAGTCCCCACTGATCGCGATCGAGGTTGCGAAAAGCTTCGGCCATCGGCACGATGGCGAGTTTGCCATCAGTGGAGTAGGTCCAGCCGTGATAAGAGCACGTAAAGAGCTTGGTGTTGCCGCGATCGGCGCGGCATACCCGGTTGCCGCGGTGCCGACAGAGGTTCAAAAAAGCACGCAGGCGGCCCGTTAGATCTCGACACAAGATGACCGGCTCTTCTCCCATGTACGTGGTGACGAAATCGCCGGGATGAGACACCTCGCTTTCGTGGCCAAGATAGAGCCAACATCGGGCGAAGAGGTGCTCGCGCTCCAGCTCGTAAATCTCTCGGTCAGCAAAAATGCGCCGGTTCACCAAACCGCCTTCTGGATCGACAAGAGACTTGATCTCCATGCACGTGCTCCTTCGGTTGTCACTGACTTCGGCTAAGGAGCATTGAAGTGGCGATTTGAATCCATTACTCCATTACTCCGTCATTCCAGTACTCCACTCTTAATCCTCCACCACCGAGACTGCGGCCTTAACTCCTTTTCTCTCCAGCTCTTGTACGTATTCGCGATGAATCTCGGGAGGTTCCTCGTCCATGGGGATCATCGTCCACAGCGGATTGCGAAACCGGTCGTGGCTGTATTTCGGACTGTCACCACGCATGGCAAAATGACGCATGGTTCCCTTGCCGGTATTAAAATGACCGTGCCACATGAGGTCGCCCGGCGAATAGACCGTGCCGACGCGGAATTCATGGCGCACCCGAGGTTCGCCGTCCTTCCAGAGCATGACGTAACCCTCACCTTTGGTGATGATAATCACGGCACCGGGACCGTGGCGGTGAAAGGTGCTGCGCGAGCCCGGCGGAAATTCCGAAACGTGGCAACCGTAGGTGGTATCCGCCAGAGTGTAGCGCATGTGCTTTACCCCTTTGCCCTTCATGGGGAAATCATCAAGCACAAACTGATTCACGTCGGGAACAAGATTGGTTTCCCAATATCGATCCGCCATATGCTTGTTAAACTGCAAAAACTCCTGAGCGTCATGAAAACGGTCGCGGAAATTAAAAGGATTACGAAAGATAAAATCCTCATTGTGAAAAATATTGATCATCCGCGGGCAAGTGGTTCCCGCAAACAAACGGACGAGTTCGTCCCGCGAGCCGTTGAAGTGTTGATAAGAAGAATTCAACGGGATGGCGAACACGGCGCCGGCTCCCCATTCGAAAGTAACTTTAGACTTCCCTTCCTGCCATACCGAAGTTGCGCCACGTCCTTTGACGACATAGATGATCTCTTCATAAAGGTGGCGTTGGGGCAAGGTCTGGCTCCCCGGCGGAATTTCACACACATAGGCATCGGTCTGCTGTTGTTCGGCGAGATTGAGATAGCAACCCGAAACACCCATTCTCTCCCATGGCCCGAGCTCCAGTCCCAGCACGTTGCCGACCACGTTTCCCCGAATCACCGGGATTCCGTCCTTGGCTTGGAGCTGATCGTAAGGGGTCGGTCCGAAGTCGAGATGTTCCCGGAACGGTAAGAGCATGCTTAGATCTCCTCTACGGTCTCCATTTGTAAACATAATCATCCTTTGGAGACAACCGGGCGATAGTCAATTAAGGCACAGAACTCAGACTTGAACTTCTCTATGCTTCGCTGCCGCCGCTTTTTGCAGCAGCCGCTGCATAAAAATTAAACTCTTCATCACGATCAAGAGAACAATCATATAAGCCAACTGCCCACGCACGGAGTAAAATAATAAAAAACGGCTTTTGGTACAGTTTCTGCTGCTACTTATGTTAGCGCGGTTAGCGCGGGAGAAGGTCAACCCCTCCTGAGGCTTTCTCCAATCACTGCGGAGACGGTACTTGGTGCTAAGAGTGCCGTCTCCCTCTGACAAAATTTCCGAGCCAACAGGAAACACACGTTAGAAGATTGGGCTCAGACAACTAGGGAATCCGAGTCAATATTGTCTTTAGAGGCCGCCGCGAAGGTCGGTCACGACGTGCGAGAATTTTCGTTTGAACGCTTCCGTGGACAGTGGCTTTCCTTGACCTGAAGCGGTGCGCGCCAATTTTTCAAGACGTTCGCCATTTTCAAAATCTTCCCGTTCCAGCCGGATCATGTACTCGCGCGCTACTTTGTAGGCTGGTTTGGAGATATCGACGTGCCGCACCGAGGTCTTGTGGGTCTTCGAATCCATGAGATCCTCGAACTTGAGATAACGCAACTGACCATCGACGATGCAGACCAGAGCTCCCGCGACCCCTGATGTCGACGCGTTTGGGTTTAAAAGAAATTCCACCGCGCCATAGCCGAGGGTCTTCACATACTCGCAATCGAAAGCCACCGGCGGAGCGCAACGCAATTCATAACCGATGGTTTTGTGCACGATAGTAAGATTCCGGCTGCGCTCCGCAAAGCGTCGTTCCACCAGATTTTTTAAGATATAAGCGAGATCCAGCTCGGCCAGGCGCAGATGACCGTAGCTATCGTGCTGAATTTGCACCCCCTCGATACTTGTAAGCTCTTCCACCGGCATGCGCTCGAGCAGACCTTCGGCGATGACCGCCACTCCGTCTTGCCGCTGCCATAGGGCCTGACGCTTGAGAATCGCTCCCTCCAAGAGATCTCCGACGGTTTCGAGGTGAACCGCTCCAGGAAATTCTTCAGGTATCACGGAAAGGGTTGCGCCGGCGGCTTTGCCGACCCCAAGCGCTAGATGCCCAGCGGTTCTTCCCATGACGACCACAAAATACCAGCGATGAGTGCTGCGGGAATCCTCCATCAAGTTGTGGGCGATTTCGAAACCGTGTTGGCGCGCTGTTTCGAAGCCGAATGTCGGCGTCTCTCCCGGAAGGGGCAGATCATTGTCGATGGTTTTGGGTACATGACACACTCGAATCTCACCGGCCGAGAATTTGGCCACTTGACTCGCCGCGTACATCGTATCGTCACCGCCGATCGTTACCAGGTATCCGACTTGCAGAGTCTTTAAAGTGGCAACCACCCGTTCCATGTCCTCGGTTCTTTTTGTCGGGTTGGCGCGGGATGTGTTGAGAATCGAACCGCCGTCGAAGTGAATACGGGACACGTCGTCGTGATCGAGAAGTTTGGTGTGGTCGGTTTTTCCTTCCATCAGGTGGGAAAAGCCATCGTAGATGCCCACCACCCGATGACCGCGATTACCTGCTTCGAGGGTGACAGCGCCGATGGCGCCGTTGATCCCCGGAGCCGGCCCTCCTCCAACGACTATCCCAACACGATCTCCGGCCGGAGCATCACGGCGTGAACTATTATCCATAATTCCCCCTCATGGTATTGCGTCCCTACGATTCGCTTCACTGCGATGTTTCCCTGCGTGATACATGTGTCATGCCTGGTGGATAAACGAAAGTCTCCTTCAGCGTCCCTTGTTTATGGATTTATTAAGGAGTTCATAAATATGTAGACACTTCGATTTCAGGACCAGGGACGAGCCCTTCCAAGCGCGGGCAACAGGCCTGAGCCTTGTAGGCCCCACCCGATCCGCTCCAGAGGTGGTCATTCCAGCGGCCCGGGCCTGAACGCTTCCTTTGGATTCGGATGCCCGCGCTTTTCACGGCTCGCCCCTTATTTGTCTATGTCTACTAACTAACGAAATCCTTAGTAAATCAAATTGAAACCAAGACTGATTCAAATTTCAAGCGTGCACGAAAAATTTGCAGCGAGCGATGCCGTCCCGGGCGCCATTAGACGGTATGAATCGGAACGGTGAGTCCTTGAGTAAGAGAATCAACGGGTAAAAGGGCACATTGAAGTAGTGGCTCATGGCCATGAGCTTAGTATCATGTCCCAGAATTCTTTAACACATCGTATGGCCAGCTCTTGTCATTCCCGCGCAAGCGAGGATCGAGATTTTTCTTCATTTCCTTGATTCCGGGTCGCGCTAGCTATCCCAAATGTTTCAGCGGAACCGGATGATTCGAAACGGAGTGTTGGAGCCGGCAAGACAAAACCGGTCGTTTAGCAGCTTGTCAGTCCACCGCCACCAGGTTGCCCTCTCGATGTTCTACCGTCTTGCCGCTGAGCTCCATGCCGGCTTGCGCCGCCAGCACAAAACCGTTGCCCAAGCACTCGGGGCCCGGCAGACGCTTTCGCGCTTCCTCCGGAGCATCCTCCGTGGCAATAGCCTGCTTCGGGCTGAAGGCCACGACGCAGACGTTCCACTCGCGCTCTTCCTCGGCGACGAAACGGGTGAAGGTTCGGATCGCGTCCTTGCTGACGACATAGGCCGCGGCGCCGTGGTTCTCGGCCCTGCCGCCGCCCCAGAGGTTAACAATGTTACCGCTGCGGCGCGCCTCCATGAATGGGACGACGTACTTCGTGCACAAGAAAGTCCCGCCCAGATTGGTTTGAATGACGCTGTCCCAGAAATCCTTGCTCATGAAACGGACACGCGGCCAACGGGGAATACCCCAGTTAAAGTGAGGAACGATACCAGCGTCGTTGATGAGAACGTCGATTCGACCGAAGCGATCGACGACCTGGTGAACCATGCGGCGTACCTCGTCTTCGTGGCGCACGTCCACGGTCAAAGCCCACGCCTCGAATTTGAGATCGCGCAACTCGCCCAGGGTTTTGTGCAATCGTTCTACGTCTACGTCAACGATAACCACGCTGCCACCGGCTTGAGCGATAGTGTGCGCCGCGTAACGACCGATTCCTTTAGCCCCGCCCGTAACGACAACAATTTTTCCCTGCAGCATGATTCGGTCTCCTCTCTAAAATTATATGGCCGAAATTTTCTGATGGCCCCGAAGAGACGGCGGGCTACCCCGCGGTTTCCTCGGCTTTAAAGCCTGCGCCTTCGTGGCTACCATCGCAAAAGGGCTTGTTTTTAGACTGGCCGCAGCGACAGAGATAAAGCGGAGGGAACTGGTCTTCCTGATACTCTTTACCTTGGTGGTCGAACAACTTGGCTCCGCCCTCCACTTCGTAGGGACCGTTTTTCGACACACGAATGATTACATCAGCCATAACTTCCTCCTTGTGATAAATAGTCGGCCCATCCAATTCCGGTCGCGAGCATGACATAGCATCGGATAGGCTTCAACTACGGATTGCCCGGGGACTTAGGGTTGTGATAGGAGAGGCGTCATGAAAAAAACGATGTGTCTAATCGCTTTACTAGTTTTTCTCGCGGTCTCTCGTCAAACTTCAGCACAGGAAAAGATTCGTGTCGGGCAAGGCTCCATCAGTTTACAATCCGGTCTTATGCATATCGGCAAAGACCGCGGCCTTTTCGCAAAGTACGGCCTCACTACAGAGGTTATTTACATCCCGGGCGGCTCAACCAACGTACAGGTTCTCGTCTCGGGAAATCTCGATCTCTCGCAGCTAAGTGGGGCGCCGGGGGTCGCCGCGAATCTCGAAGGAGCGGATCTCATTTACTTCGTCGGCCTCCTCGATAAGTTGAATTATCAACTTATCACGCGTCCTGAAATCAAAAGTGTCGAGCAGCTTAAGGGCAAAAAGTTTGGCGTTAGCCGATTTGGTTCTTCGGCGGACTTTGGCATGCGCGCCATGCTCAAGCGGGTGGGCGTCGATCCGGTTAAAGAAGCGACGATACTACAAATTGGCGACGAACCGGCGCGCATCGCGGCGATCAAGTCCGCCAATATCGACGGCACGGTCGCCAATGCTCCCTTTGGCACCGAAGCGGAACGGTTAAAGCTCAATATCATCGCCGACTCCGTCAAAATGGATATTCCATTTTTCAACACCGGATTACTTGGCAGCAAGAGGTACATGGAAAAACAGGATGCCAAGGTGATGAATTTTCTGCGCGCCTATCTTGAAGCGATCAAGGTGCTCAAGACCGAACGCGAATATTCGATCAAGGCCCTCGGTCAGTTTACCCGGGTGCAGAATCTAAAGGCAGTTCAAGAAGGCTACGATTACTTTGTCAATCAGCTGCAGCCGGTTCCGTATCCGTCCGCTGAAGCGATGCAAGCAGTCGTGGCTCAGCTCGCCGAAACCAACTCAAAGGCGCGGAATGTTGATGCCAGGAACTATGTGACCGACCGTTATCTCAAGCGGCTGGAAGAAGAAGGGTTCGTGAAGAAGATTTGGGGAAGGTGAAACAGAGAAGGAGAAACGGAGACAAGAGACAAGGAATGGCGGACATGTGGGAACTAGGGGTAGTTCTTAGCGAGGGTTTGAGTAAATCCGCCGGAGACTATTCGGCGAGAAAATCTAAAACCATCTGTGCCGTGGCATCGGGTTGTTCAATGTGCACGCTGTGGCCGACTTGGTCGATGATTTTGAGCGGTTGCGCATTGGGCAATAATCGTGCGTACGTTTCTCCGTGGGCGCGGGGAACCATGCGGTCCTTTTCTCCCCAGATAATGAGAGACGGACAGGAAATCCTGTGCAATCGATTCCTGAGGGGGCGATTGTAAAAGTATGGTGGTTTGAAGCCGATGCGTGAACCGAATCTCAACATCTGATATCGGCGCACCTCATCCTCCAGTTGTCCTTTACCGTCGGGAAACATTTCAAGAGCATTGGGCTGATTCGCGCTGGAAAACAGCATCTCCCTCAACGAAGCGTAGCTCGAGCCGTATTCGGGCTGCGCCATCATGAAGACATCGCCGATCAGCGCGCCTTCGACGAAAAGTCCGGTGGCGCCGATGAGTACGAGTTTGCGAATTTTCTCTGGGTGGCGTGCGGCGATCTCGGCAGCGATCCAGCCGCCGACGCAACTGCCCACTAGATTAAATTGCGTCAACTTCATGGCGTCGAAGACTTCAAGATAGTGAAAGATCACGTCCTCGATGACATCGATATCTTTGTTCTCGTCCGTCTGCGCGCAGCCGGGATGCGCCGGGGCGATCACCTTGGCGCGCTGTGCCAGCCGTTCATGGAACGGTAGCCAGCTTTCGTTTACCGAGTGGATATCGGCGAAGCCGTGGAGATAAAGCAGCGGCGCTCCGTTGCCGCTTTCTAGGATCCAAACCTTGCGGCCGTTGATTTCGAGAGTGCGGCCGCTCAATGAAGTGCCTCGGCCGCTTGCTCGACGTTGGCGCCGGGAAACTCGCGAGTGAACAGTTGCAAAGAGTCATGGCGCAGCGACGGGGCGACTTTTTCCGCAAACAGCTTCATGCTCTTGCGCGCCAAATGGTCCGTCATGTTGCCCAGCTGAAATTGAATCAGGAGGTTTCCCACCTTGGCTTTCTCGATGAGATTTAGAATGCGCCGATAAACGGTTTCCGGGCTGCCGACGATGATCGATTGCGAGGCATCGAGCTCCTGCCAATTTTCCACATCGCCTAGCAGCTTTCGTCCGGGTGTATAGCCTTTGAGATATTCCCGCCACGCAGCTGCGGGAATATAAGGAACCCCTGGCCCGTAGGTAAGTTGCCGTCCCTCACGGCGCAGGTGTCCTTTGAGACAATTTTTCAAAAAGTACCAAACACCTTCCGCGCACTCCTCGCGCGCCTGCTGATCGGTCTCGGCGACGTAGGTCGACATTAAGATGCCGAAGCGGAACGGATGGTATCGATCCCCGTGTTTTTCCAACACTGCGGCGAATTCCTGTTGCGCGCGATGGGTTTCACCGCCATGGCTGCGGGAAGAGAGAAAATAGCAGTAGCCGCGCTTGGCGACTTCGACCATGGTCGACGGACTGCGCGAGCCGGGTATCCAGACCGGCGGAAATGGTTTCTGCAAAGGTTTCGGCCAAAGATTTACGTAGCGGAGCGGAAAGTAGCGACCTTCGTGAGCGAAGGGACCGTCTTCGGTCCAGGAGCGCACGATCAAATCCGCTGCTTCCCAGAATTTTTCTCGCGTATTTGCGGATGGCACGTCGTAATTGAAAGTTTCCGGTCCGCCGCCGGGGGCGAAACCGGCGACCAAACGCCCGTTGCTCAGCTGATCGAGCATCGCGTATTCCTCGGCCACGCGCATGGGATTCAAATGGAGGGGAAGGAGATTGCCGAGAATAATGATCTTTCCCCGGGTTGTTCTTTGCGTCAGCGCGGACGCGATAATGTTTGGCGAGGGCATCAAGCCGTAGATATTCTGATGGTGTTCGTTAAGTACCATGCCGTCGAAACCCAGTTCGTCGGCGTAAGCGAGCTGGTCGATATATTCTTGATAGAGGCCGCAGGCTTTGTGATTGTCCCATAAGCTATTGGGAACTGTGACCCAGCCTGAGTACTGCTTCTGGTCAAAATCCTTGTCGAGATAGGGATAAGCCATGAAATGCCAGCAGAAGAGTTGGACAGGCTTCATTGTGTAACCTCGTTTGTTCGAATCTGCCGCGATCAAAGGTACGATGAAACTCGGGCACGATTATTTCCCGGAATATAGCTTCAACGGTCCGCGCAGCGCAACAGCTTTAAACAGCGAAATTGTTGACATCCTATTTCTTTTCATTGTATGAGCGGGCGACTCGCTCAAATCTGATGAAAGCAAAATCACAATCGTTACGCGAGTATCGCGGTGAACGCTTGCAGGCTCTCACCGTGCGCCAGGCCCGATTCATCGATGCGATTGCTGCGCGAATTTTGCCGACCACCGATACTCCCGGCGCAGTCGAAGCGGGGGCGGTTTTTTACATAGATCGCGCGCTGGCGGGGCCTTATCCGCATTTGTTGTCTCGATACGCGCGTGGATTGCGGGCTTTGGATGCACTCGCGAAGACACAATTCGGTGCAGCCTTCGAAAAACTCAACGGCGTGCAGAAGGATGCGGCACTGAGCGATCTTGAATCGGGGAGAATAACCGAGTTGCACCACGGCGAAGGGTTCTTTGAGCTGCTTCGCACCCACGTGCTGGAGGGCGTTTTCGGTGAGCCAAGCTACGGCGGCAACCGGGATATGATCGGCTGGAAGCTCGTGGGTTTTCCGGGGCAGCAGTGGGGCTACTCCGAAACTTACATTAACAAAGTGGTCGATCTACCCCCGGTCACCTGGGAAGGGTTAACGAAGAAGCCGGGGCAGTCATGAATGGAAAGATCGCCGATGTTTGCATCGTCGGAGTCGGTGCTGTGGGCGGTATCTTGGCGAAGCAGCTGACTTCGGCGGGCCTCAAAGTGGTCGCCTTCGAGCGTGGACCGGCTCTGAAAACGGCGGAGTACGCCCAGCGCGATTCCATCAGCTACATCGCGCGCCCGGAACAACTCGAAGGAGTGCGCCACGAGCCAAGGATTTTTCGCACCAGCGCGAGGCAACCCGGCAACCTGCGTTACGGGACGAGCCCGTTTAACGTCCTCGGCGGTTCCATGCTGCTCTGGACCGGCCAGGCATCGCGCTTTATGCCGGGCGACTTCAAAGTTTACAGCAACGAAGTTGCGAGCGGACTCGCCGACCGTGCGGGAATCGATCTTAGGGGCTACGATGTCGTGGATTGGCCCGTCGGCTACGATGACCTCGAGCCGTACTATGAACGCTTCGAATGGGAGTTCGGTGTCGCCGGCGTGGCGGGGATGAATCCCTTTGCCGGCCCGAGGCAAAAGCCCTATCCGCTTCCGCCGCTCAAGATGACCGCTCGTATGCAGTTGTTCGGCGAAGCGGCCAAGCGACTCGGCTATCATCCTTTCATCGGCCCCGCGGCGGTTACCTCGGAGCCATATCGCCCGCCGCCGCCTTATGACACGCGCATTCCCGAGCGACCAGCCTGTGTTTACTGTGGCCACTGCAATCACTATGGCTGCCATGTGAATGCCAAGGCCTCCACGCTCCACACGGCCATTCCGGTTGCGCTGCAAACGGGCAGTTTGGACCTGCGTACAAACTGTAAGGTGGCGAATATAACCACAGACGATAGAGGTCTGGTGACGGGAGTGAAATACTTTGATCCAAGCGGCGCTTTACAGGAGCAGCGCGCTCGGGTCGTGATCTTATCGGCTTTCGTTTTTGAGCATGTGCGGCTGTTGCTGCTGTCCAAAGGTAGCAAACGTTTCAAGAACGGCCTTGCCAATTCGAGCGGACTGGTCGGCAAATGCTTCTTCGGCCACGGCGACATGCGCGTCTACGGGCTTTTCGACAACTTTATCGTCAATGGTTTCATCGGTTCCGGAGCGGCGGCCATGCGAATCGATGACTTCAACGGCAACAATTTTGATCATACGGCTCTGGGTTTCATCCGCGGCGGCACCGTGGGATGCAGCGGCGATGGGACACCGGTATCGCGGATGGATATCGTACCGCCGGATGTGCGGAGCTGGGGCAAAGCATACAAGGAATATTTCATGCGCTATTACACGCGCACCTTCGACGTTCACATGGCACCGGAGACCTTGCCGCGACGCGACAATTGCGTCGATCTCGATCCGCGCCGGCGCGATCGCTGGGGCTTGCCGTTGCCGCGGGTAACCTTTGCCTTTCGCGAAAATGAAAAACGCATGCATCTTTTCCTAGCCGATATCGGCGAACGGATCTTGCGTGAAGCGGGGGCCAGCAAAGTTTGGACGGAGCTGCCAAGGCCCGCGCCAACGCGCCAATGCGGCGGGACGCGCATGGGAGCCGATCCCAAGAATTCGGTGGTCAACGGCTATTGTCAGTCACACGATATACCCAATCTTTTCATTGTCGGTTCTTCCGTCTTCCCGACCATGTCTGGCTATCCCGCCACGGCCACGATATCAGCACTGGCTTATCGTACGGCGGAATACATTGAGCGACAGCGGGATTGGTTTCATTGAGAGAGCTGTTATGATTCCCTATGGCCGAAAACTCTCCGGCTCGCCGTGATGTTGACTCCAGAAGTATCCGTCCGGCTTCCGCTGTGAACAAGGCAGTAAGGTTTCTCTCCGACATCTTCTTTGGTTTCCTCCTCGTTTCATGTTCCGGCCGTCAGCTCGAAGTTCCGCAGTCGTTTTTTGATCCGCGGCCGCCCGCCGAATGGGTTTTTACGAGCGGCAAGGTCGTGACCGTGGATTCTTCCTTTTCGATTAAAGAAGCAGTTGCGATTAAGAACGGTCGCTTTGTTGCCGTGGGAACGGATGGCGAGATGCGCCGGTGGATCGGACCCCGTACGACGGTTGTAAATCTCGCCGGTCGCATGATGATTCCAGGGCTCATCGACTCGCATATGCATGCGACGGTCGCGGGACTGACGTGGAACTCCGAACTGCACTGGGAGTCGGTACGATCACTGGCCGACGGTTTGAAACTGATTGAGGCTGCGGCGAAAGACAAACCTGCTGGGACGTGGATCGTCGTCGGTGGCGGCTGGGCGCCGACGCAGTTTCCCGAGAAGCGTTTACCGACGCGGGCTGAACTGGACGCCGTCGCGCCAAAGCACCCGGTCTATGTACAGTATTTGCGACAAGCCGCCGTGCTGAACAGTGCGGGTTTGGCTGCCGCGGGAATCGATAGCAAGGCAGCTGATCCACAGGGCGGAAAGTTCGAGCGTGACCCGTCCAGTCGAGAGCTAACGGGTGTGCTGCAAGGCGTGCCGGCGTGGGAAGCCGCTTCTGCCAAGATCCCGCGGCCGAAGTTGGAGCAGGTAAGACAGAGTCTTGACAATTGCTTCCGGGAGTTGAATCGCCTGGGACTCACGTCCGTGGCCGACTTTCAGACTTCCGGTGTAACGTTTGCGCATCGTCGGCTACTTGCGGATATGGCTAGCAGCGGCGAGCTGAGCATCCGTCTGGATTATTATGTAGCGCCAAACGAACCTGGTGATGAGCTTGAGCAACTGCGTCTTGCGGCAGAGCAAGTCAATCAGTTGCCGTCTAACGACCTGTTCCGGTTTGCCGGATTCGCCGGAACGCTGATACGAGGCACGGGAGACGGCGACGTGTTGTCGAACCCCAACGAAATCACAATGGCAGCCGAAGCGAAGGAGAAATTGCGCAAACTTCTACAGTTCTTCGCCGAAGCAGGTTACAACTTCCACTTGCACACGACACAGGACAATACCGCGCGCCAATTGCTTGCTGTCATCGAAGAGGTGAACCGGGAGATGCCTTTCGCCCGGCAGCGAATCGCTTTTGCCCATCTCGAAGATGCGACCCCCGAGACTATCGCGCGCATCAAAAAACTCGGTGGCGGAGTTGTGGTGCAGGATCGCGTGGTCCTGACCGGTCAACGGAATGTAGAGCTTTGGGGGCAGTCAAAGGCAGCCAACGCGCCGCCCCTGAGAACTCTCATCGATTCCGGTGTGGCCCTCGGCGCCGCTACCGATGCGTTTCGCTCAGGAAACTACTCTCCCATGCTCTGTCTGTGGTGGTTAATCACGGGAAAAACCGTGGCGGGCGTCGCCATTCGTGATCCCAAACAGAACGTCACTCGGGCGGAAGCGCTCCGCATGTATACGATGGGCAGCGCCTGGTTCAGTTTTGCTGAAAAACGCAAGGGCTCTATTGAAGTTGGAAAGCTTGCGGACCTGGCGGTTCTAAGCGCCGATTACTTGACCGTGACCGAGGATCAGATCCGTTCCCTCGAGTCGGTACTGACGATGGTCGGAGGCCGGGTAGTTTATGCAGTAAGCCCTTTCGCGAGTTTGCCGCGAAAGTAGGTTCTCGTTAGGCCTCAAGGTAAAGTCGTCGACGACATTTAGACTGGTTTCTCTGCATGAGCCGCAATGGCTACCTCTTCATTGCCATGCGCAGTTGATCGACGACATCCGCATGGGTGATGGGCTTGCTTGCGCTGTTTAGCGTCTTGGCTTCGTCGATGGCGGCTTGCAGGACGCTATGATCCACGATGCCGTCTGCGAGGCTGCGTCCACGAGGACTTTGTAAGCCTCCGCCGCCGAAATCAACCCGGAGTATCAGAAGAGTTTAATCGAGAAATGGGAAATGGAAGAAGGAATTGTTTACCTAGATTGCGAATGTTGCGGGTTGAAGTCCGCCAAAAGCGCAAAGGGCCCGGGTCCTAGGTACCCGGGCCCGCGCGACCTTCCAACAGATGTCAAACCTAGTTGTTTTGCGAAGGTCAAACCAATAAGAACCGCTAATGCGTCTCGGTAGCCAAATTTTTCACTTTTCTAGAGCGGTAGGAGATAATGAGACGCGCGCCGATCAGAACAAAACCTATAACAAGAAAGAAGCGAGAGCCGGGAGTGCTCGCTGACTCGGTTGCCGGATTTACGATGGCCTGCGCATTGACGGCTCCTTGATCAGATGCGGATGGTGTACTTGCCACCACTGCAGATTGAGCGTCGACGCCATTAGCGATGCCAAAGGAAAACGCCGATAAAAGTCCTAAGAAGATTATGAGAGATAGTTTGCGTGTAACTCTTGCGATGGCTGCTTTCATCAAAACTAACTCCGACTAAAACAATGTGTTCGGCCTTCAAAATGTCGCAGTATTCTTAGCAAAGCTCATACCGTCTCTGGAGTCTCACAATTTAAGTACGCACAAACCAATGGTCGGTCTTCTAGACGATTAACGTGCTTCTCCTTTCCAACTGCGTGCATCCTTCTGATCAAAGAATGTCGAGTGATTTGTTCTTAAAAAGTTTTCGCTCCATGCCGACACGCGTTGACTAGTATTTCGACCGTCACGTCGAATTCATCCTCGAGTAACTCGCGCGCGGCTTCTACCCTAAACAGAAAGGCCAGATTCTTAGGAGTCTGGCCTTTCGCCACTGAACGAGTGCCGTTTCGGTGGTGCCGCTTGTCCCGAGGGAGCTTGCTGAAGGAGGCAGCACGGGAGCGGCAAACTAGCAAACTAATTTAAGTGAATCTTTTCCGATGCTTGGTACCACCTCACGCGACGAAGACGACGTTGAAAGTATGTATTCTTTGGCCAGTCCCAACTGCGTCCCGGCAGCTGTTCCCCCAAATAGAGTGCTCCATTCACTTTGCTTTGAGCGAAGACCAGCTGCCAAAAACTCGGTTTGTCTGATTCTCTTTCACTTGGTTTCATTAAAGTTTCCTCCTCGCAATTGACACCGCATATTTACCGCCTTGGACATTTGAAAAAGGCGGATACCGATGCAAACAGCTAATCAGTTTGTCAGGTTAATTTGTTTTGTGGATAGAGCAGGAGACATGCCATACACTCCCATCCAGGGGAGGCGTCGCGTGTCCAGATTTTTCTGCGCCGCTACGAAACCTGGCTAGGGCGGTCTTGACCCGTGCCTAGCTAAGTAGAATATAATCGGTCAAAGTTGCCATGAAGGTGCGAAAGTCTAAGTATTTAGATTTGTAAAGTATCTTGACAGTTTGGTATTTAAGGAGTTTGCGGTAAGCAGAAACACCTTTTTCTGATTTTGAAGACATGCCGGTCTCCAATTTGCGTTGACGCGGATTTAAAAACCTCTCAACTCAAGGAGTGGCCCGATGAATACAAAAATTACACGCTTGGACTCCAGACGGGATACCGAGGCGATCGAATGGGCGGATGAATTGCGCAAGACCGAGGCGTGGTTTCAGAGCCCGCGATTCGAGGAGATTATGCGCCTTCATACGGCCTTCGAAGTCGTCGCGCTGCGTGGCAACGCCCGCGAAGATCACACTATCGCCCGCGAATCGGCGGTGAAAATGTATGATTACTTGCAGCGATTGTTCAAAGCGAAACTGCAAGAAATCACCTACGGGCCCTTCTCACCCACTGGGGCAGTGCGAGCTGTCATGGAAGGAATCAAGGTCCTCTATCTGGGCGGATGGTCCACTTCCGCGCGGGGCTCCGATTCGGAAGATCCGGGCGCCGATTTGGCGAATTACGCCTTGGATCGGGTTCCGAAAGAAGGCGGCTCCTGGGTGCGTGCCTTGCTCCATCAGGATGAAGTGCAAAGGTCCAACCGCATGAGGATGACATCGGTGCAACGCAAAAAGATTCCCGCAATTGAATTCAGTCCGCCGATGATCATACCTGACGGAGATACGGGGCACGGCGGCGAACATCACATTCGCAATCTGGTAAAGAAGTTTGTCGAGAACAAGATCGGCGCGATTCATATCGAAGACCAACGGCCGGGTTGTAAGGTCTGTGGTCATCAGGGACAAAAGGTGCTGGTCTCAACAGCGGAAATGATTTCCCGGCTCAATACGGCGAGGCTACAGTTCGATATTATGGGATTGCCCGGCGTAATCGTTGCCCGGACCGACGCTAACGACGCAACCGCAATCGATAGCGTGGAAGACGAGCGGGATCATCCTTTTATCTACGGGGCGACCAATCGAAGCATCGTTCCTTTCAAAAACGTCAGTCTAGCCGTCATTAGAAAGTTTTACGAACACGGCTTCAAGGAAATTAATGGGCATTTACTTCACAGGATATCAGATAAGGCCTATCGAGAAGCGGAACAGTGGCTAAAGGAAGAGCGTCTGATTGTTAGAGTTAATGACTCACTCGACCGAATAGACAAAGAAATCCAATCGTTAAAGAAACTGCGACAGCAAGCTCGGCAAAAGAAAGGGCAGAGGGACACTCGAGAACAACTGTCGGCGCTTGAAGTGATGGTCAAAAAGGTCACCGAGGAAACTGTGGATCAGGTTCTGGCCGAAATCAGGGAAGCGTGGGCTCAAAGAGCGGGTCTCAAGACTTACGCTGAAGCGGTTGCGCAAGCCTTGCAAGCGAAAACAGCCGGCAAAACCAAAACCACAATGTCCGTCGATCGTTGGAAAAAATTCTCGGCTTCGGTTTCCCACGAGGAAGCGCGTGAGTGTGCCGAGTCGATGGGGATCGACGTCTTCTGGAATTGGGATCTCCCGAGAACACCGGAGGGGTTCTATCAGGTTACGGGTGGGCGCGACATGGCCACGGCCCGTGGGTTGGCGACGGCCCCATTCGCCGATTTGATCTGGCGCGAAACAGCTCAGCCCGACCTTGAAGACGATAGGGCGTGGGCGGAGGCGATCCATGTGACTTTCCCCAAAAAGATGCTGGCGTATAACCTGTCGCCCTCGTGGAATTGGGATGCTTGGGGCTTTACGGATGACCAGCTGCGGACCTTTGCTGGCGAATTGGGCAAGATGGGTTATGTCTACAACTTCATCACCTACGCCGGTCATCAAACCGAAGCGCTTATGAACGGGCGCTTGGCGAGGGCCTTGAGAGAGGAAGGTGTGCTTGGCTTTGTCAGATTGATTCAGCGCTCTTTACGGCTTGCCAACGATCCGGCGCAGTACCCCCAGTCGTTCGTGGGCGGCGCGTGGGCCGATCGTTTCCGTCGCGCCGCCCGTGGCCCGTCGCTTACTACTTCCTCCATGGGCGGAAAGTCCACGGAGATGCAACATCGTAAGGCCGTCGAAGTGCCTACCAGCGTGCTCGAAAGATGGTTGCGAATCTGGACGCAGCATTGGAGCGAGCAAGGTCTATTGGACAAAGGTGAGCTAAGCGTCGAGCTTAAGGAGCGATGGGCTGGATCGGAGCATATGATGCTCAATGTTTTCGACGAAGCCCACGACAAAATCGCCGAGATTACCTTCCGCGTCGACAAGGACCGCGATGGACGAAAATACCTCGCCGTCAAAGATCAGAATACAGTGAAAAAATATCGCTCCCGGCGTCTGATGACCTTGATGCATTTCTTCCTCCTGCATCGCTACAAGATCGATCTGGTTTATTATGTGGCGCCGACGCATGATAACCGCATGTCGGTTCAGCGCATGATGTCCAACGGTATTTTTAGGCAGGCGCGAACGGACGATCCGAATATAATCGCCATCGAAGTCGAGACCACACGCGCGCAAAAGATCTTTGCCAACGATGAATCGATCAAACGGTTTATCGCTAGGCCGCCGTCGGGAACGGGCCGGGTCGTTACCACTCCTGTGCGTGCGGCAGGATAGGAAAGACAGATTAGTCAGCAGTTGAATTCCGGATGTCAAGTTCCTTCATAGTTTAAAGTCTGCAACTGAGTTAGCTTTTGAATCATCTGGGCGGGGCAACTGGCTGAACTGGAGTTTTTGCTGTGGTTGCGGCGTTGAGTTCAAACGGCCTTAGCTACCGCTGGCGATGTGCCAGCGCAAAGGGAAAGCACCTTACCAAGTCTGATTTTTCGAGGCCGAATAGAAATACAGGAGACAAGCCATGGCGGACTTCGTTGAGATAGGTGGGCTTAAGGTTAATGAAGAATTGTATCAGCTTGTCAGAGATGAGATCGCGCCTGGTACCGGTGTGAACGCCGATCGGTTCTGGAAATCGTTCGGCGAGATTGTGAGAGATCTCGCCCCGAAGAATCGGGCGCTGCTGGAAAAGCGGGACAAACTGCAAAAGCAGATCGACCAGTATCATTTAGCGCGCAAAGGACAGCCCTTCAACAGGGAAGAGTACAAGGCGTTTCTCAAAGAGATCGGCTACCTCATTCCCGAAGGCAAGAGTTTTAAGGTTACTACCGCTAACGTAGACCCTGAGATCACCGAGATTGCCGGCGCGCAGCTAGTGGTGCCGCTCGATAACGCTCGCTACGCCTTGAACGCCGCGAATGCACGCTGGGGAAGCCTCTACGACGCGCTCTACGGCACCAACGTGATTACGGAGGAGGGCGGCGCGGAAAAGGGAGAGTTTTACAATCCCAGGCGCGGTGCAAAGGTGATCGCCTATACGGAGGATTTTTTAGACAAAGTCGTAAGTCTAAAACGGGGAAGTTTTTCCGAGGTTACCCGATTCTTCCTCAGGCGCGCCGCCGGTAGAAAACAGCTGGCAGCAACGCTTAAAGACCGCAGCACCGTCGGTCTCGCGGACGCACGCAAATTCCTAGGCTATCAGGAAAGCAATGGCGAGTTGACCGCCATCTTGCTGAGCAATAACGGATCGCGCATCGAGATTCAGATCGATAGAAACCATCCGATCGGCAAGGCGCATCCGGCCGGGGTGAAGGACGTCGTGCTGGAGGCGGCGATTACCACTATCGAGGACTGCGAGGATGCCGTGGCCGCGGTCGACGCTGCCGACAAGGTCACCGTCTATCGTCATTGGTGCGGCATCATGAAAGGGACGCTCGAAGCCACCTTTGACAAAAACGGCCGCCCACTGACCAGGAGGCTGAACCCGGATAAAACTTTCATTACGCCGATCGGAAGAAAGCTCACCTTGCCGGGAAGAAGCCTGCTTTTGGTTCGGAATGTGGGAATTCATATGTACACGGATGCCGTAACCACCGCGGACGGCCAGGAAACTCCAGAAGGCTTTCTCGACGCCATGATCACGGTATTGGCCGCCATCCACGACCTCAAGGGAAAGGGGAAATACACCAACAGCAAAAAGGGCAGCATCTACATCGTCAAGCCGAAACAACACGGACCGGAAGAGGTCGCGGCCACAGTGGAACTGTTCGTCCGGGTGGAAAAGGCGCTCGGCTTGAAGCGGAACATCCTCAAGATCGGGATCATGGACGAAGAGCGGCGCACCACTGTCAATCTTAAAGAATGCATCCGGGCGGCAAAGGAGCGGGTGGTCTTTATCAACACCGGATTCCTGGATCGGACGGGCGACGAAATCCATACCAGTATGGAGCTGGGCGCGATGCTGACGAAGGAAGAGATCAAAGCTCAGCCGTGGATCAAGGCTTATGAAGACTGGAATGTGGATGTCGGCATCGGAACCGGGCTACGAGGCAAGGCGCAGATCGGCAAAGGGATGTGGACCATGCCGGACGAGATGCGCGAGATGGTGAGGACCAAAATCGCCCATCCGCAGGCGGGCGCGAATACCGCTTGGGTGCCGTCGCCCACCGCCGCTACGCTGCACGCAATCCACTATCACTACGTCAATGTCGCCGGCAGGCAGTCGGAATTGGCCAAAAGGCGCCGCGCCAGCCTGGATCATATCCTGAGTCCGCCACTCTTGGACCGCAAGCTCGGGCCGGAAGAGATTCAGCGGGAGCTGGATAACAACGCGCAGGGCATTCTGGGTTATGTTGTTCGTTGGGTCGACCAAGGAGTGGGTTGCTCCAAAGTGCCGAACATCAGCAACGTCGCCCTAATGGAAGATCGCGCGACGCTCCGGATATCGAGTCAGCATATCGCCAACTGGTTGCATCATGGGATCATCACCGGGGAACAGGTGAGGAAGACTTTCGAACGGATGGCGGAAATCGTCGACCGGCAGAACAAGGCCGACCGCAACTATCGCAATATGGCTCCAGAGTTCGAAAAGAGCATTTCGTTTCAAGCGGCTCTGGATCTAGTATTCAAGGGACGGGAGGCGGAAAACGGCTATACTGAGCCCGTGCTTCACGCTCGGCGGAGAGAGGTGAAGGCGGCAGGTTAGTTTTGCGGGACTTGAAGAGATCGGGCTCATGGCCGTTCTTGACCATGCAGAGTGCGAAGCCCTTGAGGAGCGCAACATTATGAATGTAGTGCGAAAAGGGCCGTAGGGTTTCACAATCGCTTCCTTGCACTGGATTTCATTGAGGAATTTCACACACGGACTAAACGGTATTGGTAGCCCGCTTCTCTGTGTTCACAGCGTGTAAACAATTTCGGAAGGCCTCCCGCACCTGGTCATCAGTCAGGTTGATATAGCTTGCCGGCAACCCCCTGAATCTTGTGACCCATCGCACCCTCAGCCACTTCAAAGGGTAGACCCGCTCCAGCCCATCGCGTCCGTGCACAATGCCGGAAGTCTCTCAGCTGGAAGTCTTCGACCTTGGCGACCTTCACCGCACGATCGAACGCATGCCGCAGAGCCGCTTGGGTGATGGGCTTGCCTTTCCTGGTGAATACCCGTTTATCCGTGTTGGGGATTTTTCGGTAGTCGTTTTGGAGCTCCTCGAGGTGGTGGCAAAGATGCGCGGGATGACCCTCGCGGAGCTGTTCCAAGAAAGCCCGAGCTTGTATCGCCAGTACCGCGAGATGACCTCTGTGAAGGTCGGCAGCGAGCTCGAAGAGGACTAGATAGAAAATGGCCCACGGCGTCAGATGTAGGTGCTGCGGCCGTTGACGGGTTACATCACCCGTCGGGGGCGCGTTCGTACCCCGGATGCGCAGGCAACGAAGGGCAAGGTTGCCGCTCCCATTGGGTTGCGGAGCGGCATAAAACCTGGCAGGTAGCCCTTGCCTACCCCTATGATCCACTTGCACAGTTGCGTGTGCGGTGAATGGCATTGCTCGCGAGACATTCCCCTCTCCTTCTATTCGCCTCTCGGCTACGCCTCACTTCCGCCATTTCTCGTTTACATGCTCATCATACGGGAGGCCCTGAGCCACCATCTCGGCCTTTACCCTCTCTTTGACTTCCGGCGTCGACCACCGCGGCGAGCCATCGTTTCCCGTCATGCCCACCCACATATTGACGTAGTAATTTTGCTGCTCTGTCTCGATGCCGCTCAGCCGATCACTGTTAAATTGCATCCTGGTTATCATCACGTCGTAGTCGTTACCGCCAGCGAGCAAGCCCACAAAAGGGACTAGGGTCGCACTGTTCATCTTGATATCGACCTTATAATAAAACCACGTTAAACCCTTATCCTGTACGTCGTAGGGCTGGCCGAAGGCCTTGTAGACATCGGCCTTTGTCGACTCACCATTCTTGAGGGACAGATAGCGGCCGAGGTCGTTGATCTCCCCGGAACCGATCTTGGCCATCGTGCACCCGCTGGACACAAGTACTGTCACCAAAAGATACACAAGTATTGTTTTCTTCATCTTCTTTCTCACCTCTTTCGACGCCTGTCGTTGACAAAGTTCCTTATCCAGTCGTCTAGCTGCTCCCAGGCTGCAAGCCAGGCGAGCACCCACCACCGCACGAGCCAATAGGTGCCAATGTCTTCGGTCTTTCCATCTCTTGGCGTGTTATAGAGAATTAAGACTTGGAGCGAAGTTTGGCTTGACATTTTGTGACATTCGATTGACACGCAAACGCGTTCGCGCGAGGCTCAGTGGCGATGGCGATTCGCCCTGCGATGGTGGCCGGAACAGGTGCGAGCGCTGGGAGTTGAACGGCGTGTGCCCTAGTTGCTTCGAGAGCATGCTGGGCAGGTCAAAGCGATCACGAGCAGCAGGCGATCCTTACGAGCGGGATCCCTTGTTGGTGTGGATGGCAAGAAAACAGATCGGCTGAACTGAAGGCAAAGAGAAAGTTTTACTTTCAGCAGTCCAACTCTTTGTTGAAAACTTTATCTATCCATTCCTGCCTTTCTCTTTTTTTGCGCCAGTAATCTCTGATTGCTTCGTCAATGAAGGAGTAAGCGCAGAAGGCACACAAGAGCAACATGAAACCTGACAGGGCAAATCCTACCAAGGCAAGCAAACCTTCGGCCTGAAACGATTTGCCCAATATGTAAACCGCCAATACGAACCACGCCAGCAAATTCCACCACGCAGATTTCTTGCGTTGGGGCGGCTGATACTCGATGCCTAGTTTCTTCTCGATTGCATGAACTCGCCCAGCAAATTCAGTGGACCATTTATCGAAGACATAGAATACAAAAATACCGAGCACGGTGACATTCCCAGCCCTTTCAGCCAGTCCCAAACTGCGTCGATAACGTTTACAACCAGCGCAAGAAACAGCGATCCATAAAAAATTATCTGGTCCATGTAAGACCCTGGGCTTTTATTGCTGTGCGGCTGAAAGGTTAGCTTTCAAATCGTATCGACCCCAGCGGCCGTGCGTCTCTGCACCTTGTATAGCCCTTTGGGGCACTGCCGGCGCTTGGCTTTCGCTCAGCTTCATTGTGGAACTCACGTCTGACTGAGTTATTATCTTTTCGCGGAAGTATTTTTCTGATGCCTCGATGAGGTGTTTCTTTGCGTCTTTTAGATAGCCTCGGTTTTGTTTATTACGAGACGAATAGTCGCTACCCAGTTGTTGGCGGAAAAACAGCTTTGAATGGATTACGTCGTTTCGACAGGTTGAATACTTGTCCTTGCGATGAGGATCCTTCTTGTAAATCTTGTAAATGTCTTCGAGCTTGGACAGGGTGCAGTCTGTTAAAAATCCAATGAGATCTTTATGTGTACGGACGGCTTGTTTGAGCTTCATGTTATTCGCAGTAACCTTGAGATTGAATTGGTGCTCTGTCAGCGTTTTTCGGTTTTTCAGCAAGTAAAGTTTGAGACACCTTTCGAGTACTGTATAAATGAGCAAAGTCACCGCATATGGAAACTTCACCTGCAGTTCGCTGATTGCCTTCAATGATTCCTCTTCTGTAGGAAATCTACTGATGATTTAAAAAGCGCAGAGATCCCAGCCTTCGAGAAGTGATGCTGCTTTAGGGTTCATGTCTGGGGATGAGCGTACCTATATAGCACAAACAAAGTGCATTTTGTGATATAATCGATCATGCCGAAAAAATTCACCATCACCGAAGCCGCCAAGGAGTTGAAGGTCACTCGCTCGGCCATCCACCTGGCGATCAAGAAGGAAAATATGAAAAAGATCGCAGTTATTATTTTGTTATGGGCGACGGTCGCGAGCGCGGCACAGGCCCCGCCGCCTGGGCTGCCTCTGCCCAGTCCCGGAGTTTTCAAACAAAACCAACAAAACTGTATTACCGTTAATCCGGTGATGCCGCAGTGTGTGGGGTTCCTCATCGAGCAGATGGACGCAACGAAAAGAGCTGAGATCGAGATCAAGACCAAGGATGTTACAGGGGCGGTTATAAAACCGCCCTGCAGCCGCTATCTGTTTGAAGCCAAGGGAACCAGCTACACGATACGGTGCGAACCATGAAGAGCGCTCTTCGCAGCGTCGCCGCGGTGCTGGTGAGACATGATCCGTGTAAACACCCTGTAAACAATTTTCGCGGCAAACCGTGGCAATCCTGACAACGTGAACAATGTGAACAATCTGAGCGAAGACAGAAATCACAAACAAAAACGGGGAGCTAGCTTAACTCCCCGTCTTTGCTCAACTCTCAGCATTTTGCGCTGGCTAGTTTATGAATGTAGTGTTGAATCGCCCAGCCCTGCAATCGGCGTCAGAATAGTTTTCCTACCGTAGCTCGGTGAAGTACCGGCTCTCCATGAGCCGGTCGACCCCGGGTTGAATAATCTCTTTGATGACCGAATCGACAAAAGCTTGCGTTGCCATCGCATCGTTTCCCTTTCCTGATTCAGTTCTACCTTTTTTCTTTTAGCATTTCGTCAAGCGGCGTGTAATCCATCACGCTCTTAGCGTTGACCGGCGTCGGAATGAGCTGAGATGCGTAGGCTTGATCGTAGGTCTCCTGCAAATCTTTGAGGGAAATTTTTCCGTCGCTCGTCAGACCTTGTAACCAGTAGCGGTAGGCCTCTTCGGCGACAGAGGCAGTCAATCTCCAACTATTCTGAATGTAGCTGACCATCCAAGGTTTCTCTCTTCGGTTGAAATCCATCGTTTCGAATATCGCCCGGAGTATGGCCTTGACCTGGGCAGGCTCTTGCTTGAGTTTCACTTCCCGGGTTGCGATTCCGCCGGAGGCGGCGCGCATGTTGAATTCTGTTGCCGAAGCGAGCTCGCGCTAGCCTTTCTGCGTCATGATCACATTGTGAGGCAGCGAGAGGAGAGCGGCCGCCGCGGATCCTTGGCTGAGCGCTTGAACACTGTTTGATACTGAGCCGGTTTGGATGAACGTGACTTTCTCCGGATTCATCCCTTTTCTTTTGATGAGGTCTCGAGCGACGATATCTTGGAGCGTTGCCAGGCGATCCACGGCCACGGTTTTTCCGAGAAGGTCTTCCACCTTGCGAATTTCCGCATTGCCAATCACCCAGAAGAGCGGCCGATCGTGGCTGATCATGATACCTTTAAATGGCAATCCGCGTGTGGCTGCAACTAGCGGCCCCGTGATGCCGGTCAAATAATCGATCTCACCAGCGACCAGTGCGGAGGTTTGGACCGCGCCGGCCAGTTGGACAAGATCGACGTCGAAACCATTTTTCTTGAAGATGCCTGCGTCCTTGGCAACAAAGAGGGTAAGAAACGTCAGGCTAAAGGCGGGATAGCCGATGCGAACTTTCTTCAGCTCTTGAGCTTCAGCCGGCGCAATCGTTGATGCAGAGAAGGCGAGTGCCGCGATGAGCGTCGCAACCCGAGAGGGAACCCACAAAAAACGAACGTACGCCATCAACTCTTCAGATTCTTCCTGAAAAACAATATAGTCCTTTCCCATGCTTCCGTTGCTGCTTTGGCATCGTAGCGTTCAGGATTCGTGTCATTGTTAAAACCGTGTTGCGCGCCTGGATAGATCTTGTAATCGTAAACTTTGTTGTACTTTTTCATCGCGGCTTCAGTATCTGGAATGCCTTTGTTGATATTGGGATCTTTCTCACCGTAGTGAGCCATAACCGGCCCTTGAATGCCCTTGACGAGGTCCAACGGGCTCGGGCTCGCGCCGTAATAAACAACGGTGGCCCTAAGCGCGGGTATCTGGGTTGCGGTGATGAATGCCATGCCACCGCCCCAGCAAAATCCTACGACGCCGATGCGGTCACGGCGAACATCGGGAAGAACCCGCAAGTATCTGACTCCCGCTTCTGCGTCTTCCACGACGCCTTGCCATGGGGCAAGCTCACGGATGTTGGGTAAGCCTGTGCCTTGGGGGTTCGCCTTCATCGTCCCCCCTTGGCGCGAAAGGAAATCCGAGGCGAGAGCGACGTATCCGGCTTTAGCAAAACGGCGCGCGACATCGCGGACGTGGTCATCTAGCCCGCGGTTCTCATGGATTACCAGCAATCCCGGATATTGTCCTGACTTTATCGGGCGAGCCAGATAACCAGCGACCAGTCCCGCTTTCCCTTCGTATGAAATGTTGTGAGTCAGGACGTCTGGGTCATTCGGTGCGACCTGAGCCGCGTCGGAGTCTGCCGGTAACAAACCACCAATCAAGCTATTGGCAGCGGCCAGGCTGCCGGTCGCGATAACTGCCTGGCTCATGAACTCGCGCCGGGAAATTCCTCCGGTTTCATATTTATGAATTAGTGTTTTGAGTTCTTCGGCCATACGGGCTCCTTTCTTTGCGGCAGACGCTTTCCCGAAGGTATCAGCCTCTCAGAGGCGGCACCATAGTCAATATTCAGGAGGGTCGTCAAGAGTTTTTTTGTGTTTTTCGACATTGGGATGCGCTCAAAAACGATGGAATTCGTTGTGCTTGGCCAACCGCATCGGGTTGTGCAACTTTATGTAAATATTGCCAACTTGACCTTCCGGACTCATATGCTTAACTCAAGTAGTGATAGAGGAGGCTATTTATGACTAAGCGTATAGGTCTGATTGCCGGCCTACTATTGTTAGGCGTATCCCAGACCGGTGCCCAGGAATATCCCACCAAAGTAATTACCATGCTTGTACCTTTTGCGGCTGGCGGGCCGACAGACACCGTGGCGCGTCTGGTTGGGCAATCCATGAGCACATCTCTCAAGCAGCAGATTATCGTGGAGAACGTCGGGGGGGCAGGCGGAACTATCGCCGCCAACAGAGTGGCAAAGGCGACGCCTGACGGTTACACAATTCTTATACACCATATTGGGATGTCCACCGCCCCCGCCCTCTATCGCAAGCTTCTATACAATCCCATCACTGATTTTGAGCCCATCGGGCTCATCAATGACACTCCCATGACTCTAGTGGCCAGAAAGGACTTTCCAGCCAAGGATCTCAAAGAGCTGATTGCTTACGTGAAGAAGAACAAAGACAAGGTAACTTATGCCAATGCTGGACTGGGCGCTGCATCGCATTTGTGCGGCATGCTGTTTATGACCGCCATCGAAACCGACCTTACGACGGTTCCCTACAAAGGCACGGCACCCGCTATGAACGATCTCTTGGGCGGACAGGTCGACTTCATGTGCGATCAGACGACGAACACAACCAGCCAGATCAAAGGGGAAAAAATCAAGGTCTATGGTGTGACGACCAAGAAACGCGTCCCTTCTTTGCCCAATGTGCCAACCATGGACGAGGCCGGATTGAAAGGCTTCGAGGTCTCGGTCTGGCATGGCCTCTACGGCCCCAAGGGTACGCCGAAGCCGGTGATCGACAAACTCAGCAAGGCGTTGCAGGATGCAATTAAAGACAGCACAGTCAAACAACGCTTTGCCGACTTGGGCGCGGAGCCGGTGTCAGAAAAGCAAGCGACTCCAGAACCGCTTCGCGCCCACTTGAAGGCCGAAATCGACAAGTGGGGACCCATCATTAAGAAAGCCGGCGTCTATGCGGATTAATCGTGTGGCGCGTTCTCAATTGCAGAAAGAAAGGCCGGGTTCACCCCGGCCTTTCTTTTGTTCGCGAGTTGTTGTACAACCCGCCGTAGTCAACCAGGCGTCCGAAAGCGATTCATGGGAGAGTAGCCGCTGTCATGATTCGTAACGCAAAAGATTTCTGGACCGGCCTGATCTATATCTTCTTTGGCGTGAGCGCAGTTCTCATCGCCTGGGAATATGGCATGGGCAGCGCCCTAAAAATGGGGGCGGCCTATTTCCCTACGGTTCTAGGTGGTCTTCTTACACTGATCGGGATCATCGCGCTGGTCCGCTCCTTTATAGTGCCGGGAGCTTCCATCGGAGGCTTGGCATACAAGGGACTCCTGCTGGTCGTCGGTTCAACCCTTGTGTTCGGTCTCATCGTTCGTGGAGCCGGCCTCGCTATAGCGCTGCCCCTATTTGTCATTATGAGCGCCTACGCGAGCGTCCATTTTCGTTGGGGACCTACACTCGCATTGGCGGCAGGGCTCACGCTGTTTTGTGTTCTGGTGTTTCTGAAGGGTTTAGGAGTACCGCTGCCGACACTAGGTTCGTGGTTCGGAGGATAATGGAGAAGCCTGTTATCGAAGGCACCTATGGAACTCATTGCTAACCTCGCTCTGGGGCTATCGACAGCAGTTACGCCTGTCAACCTTCTTTACTGTTTGATCGGTGTTTTTCTCGGCACTTTGATCGGAGTGTTGCCTGGACTTGGGCCAACTGCGACCATAGCCATGCTTCTACCGATCACGTTTGTCTTGCCGCCGGTCTCCGCTTTGATCATGCTGGCTGGAATATATTATGGCTCCCAATACGGCGGTTCAACGACATCCATCCTGGTCAATCTGCCGGGTGAGGCGGCCTCGGTAGTCACCACCCTTGATGGTTATCAGATGGCGCGCCAAGGACGCGCCGGCGTGGCCCTGGCGACGGCCGCGATCGGTTCCTTCTTTGCCGGTACGGTCGCTACCCTATTGCTCGCTCTGTTCGCGCCGCCGCTCTCCGAGATCGCACTCCAGTTTGGTCCTGCCGATTATTTTTCGCTCATGGTGCTCGGGCTGGTTGCTTCAGTAGTCCTGGCCCAAGGCTCACTGTTGCACGCCATCGGCATGGTCGTTCTCGGTCTACTCCTGGGATTGATCGGCACGGATGTGACCTCCGGCGTTCAGCGGTATACGTTTGACATTCCACAGCTCGCCGATGGCATCGGCTTTGTCGTGGTCGCCATGGGAATGTTCGGACTGGCCGAAATCATCCGCAATCTGGAGCAAGAGGAAAGTCGCTCGGTGATGGTGAAAAAAATCACCAACCTGATGCCTACGAAAGAGGATTGGAAACGGATGATAGCGCCAATCTTGCGCGGAACCGTTATCGGCTCGGCGGTAGGTATATTGCCCGGCAGTGGCTCTATCTTGGGCGCATTCGCGGCCTACTCCATTGAAAAGAAGGTCTCAAGGAACTCGGCTGAGTTCGGTAAGGGAGCAATCGAAGGGGTTGCCGCCCCCGAATCGGCCAACAATGCGGGCGCCCAGACCTCCTTTATCCCGATGTTGACCCTGGGGATTCCTTCCAATCCGGTGATGGCGCTGATGATCGGCGCGATGATCATCCAGGGTATCCAGCCTGGACCCTCGGTGATGAAGGAGCAGCCGGCGCTCGTCTGGGGAATCATCGCTTCTATGTGGATCGGCAATTTTTTTCTGGTCGTTCTCAATCTGCCGCTGATCGGGCTGTGGGTGCGGATGATAATGGTGCCCTACCAGCTCCTCTATCCGGCGATCCTGGTGTTCTGCGGTATTGGTGTATTCAGCCTGAATAACAGTGAGTTCGATATCTACCTCATGGCGCTGTTCGGACTGTTGGGGTACGTCTTTGTTAAGCTTGGCTGCGAGCCAGCGCCGATGCTGCTCGCCTTTATTCTCGGTCCATTGATGGAAGAATATCTCCGCCGGGCGATGCTGATCTCACGCGGCAATCCGTGGGTTTTCGTCCAACGTCCGATCAGTGCGACCTTGCTCGCGCTGGCGGTGCTGGCGATGTGCGCCGTACTGATACCCACCTTTAGCAAGACGCGAGAAGAGGCCTTTAGCGAAAGTTCCGCCTAAGAAGGGTCATGCTCTCCCCGGCCGCTATTACAAACCCGGCCGATAGAATCTCAACGCGTTGCCACCCAGAGCGGCCTCCTTGTCAGTTGTTGTGAGATCATCACGTTCGAGGAGCTCGTCGATCTCATGACGGCACTTGGCCGCGTCGAAAACTTCGTGGGGAAAGTCACTGCCGAAGAGAAACGGCTCTCGCCCGCCTTTCTTGATCGCGATGCCGAGTCCGTCATCGTCACAATCGAAGCCGACAAAGATTCGTCCCTCACGTAACTGCTTTTTGAAGTAATCACTCGCCTTCTCACCCTGTATCGGGCCCCCGATAAGATTGCCATCGAGGTCCAACTGCATATGGCCGTCGTGATACGAGCGGTCGAGACGGTCCATAAAAAAGGGCACCCAGGTCGCGCCGCCCTCTAAGAAGGCGACGCGCATTTTTGGAAAGCGCTCGAATGCGCCGTGGGCAAGCATTCCCGCGGCTTGAATCATCAGGCTGAAGGGATGTCCCAGAGCATGGGCGGGATAATAAGTGCTGAAAGAATCGAGACCCATATGATGGAGACATCCCACGTGCACGGATAGAGCACAGCCGAGTTTTTCGGCTTCCGCATAAAGTGGCCAGTAAATTTTGTTTCCGAGATGTCCTTGGATGGCTTCTCCGTTCGACGGTAACATGCCGCCGAGCATCCCAAGTTCTCTGACGGCACGGCGCAACTCCGCAATCCCGGCGTCGACGTTCTGAAACGGAATTAAAGCCACGCCTTTGAGCCGCGGACTCCGGTTCAGAAACCGCTCGTAAAGCCAGGTGTTATATGCTTTACAGGCGAGCACGGCCCACTCCTCTGCCATGATCCGTCCCACGGCTAATCCAGCAGTAGGATAAAGTACTGTCCAACTGATGCCGGTCTTGTCGAGGAAATCTGTCCAGTCTTCCGGTGTCGGGTTGCCCGTGTTGCGGCGGTTCTGCTTGAGATAACGGAAATGCAAATGGTCGAATTCGGGAAACGGCCGGGACAACTGATTGCCTTTGGGCATGTAGCGGGCGATCTCTTCACCACAAGCGTGATCGTTGATATGTCCGTCCGCATCAATGATCTCCATCTATGACTCCTTTCGTTTCTGGTGCCCTTTGGCTGCCGGGCGCTTGGTCTTGTTGAACGATTAGTACACGGCAGTGACGGGCGCAAGAGTCGAAAAAGCAGTTCAAAAGAGATGCTTTGCCGGAAAAAGATCTGAACATGCCAGCCGTTTGTGCCATTACTCTATTTGAAGCGGGCTTGACGATTTGAACGATTTAAACGGCTGGAACGTTTTGAACGGTTTCAAACATATCCTCAGTGTACGTGATCGTCCGGCGCCGGCGCTTGGGACTTTTCATTTTGTAAGGTTGCGATCTCTTGTAGGAGGTTTTCTATGTCGAGCCAACCGCCACCCTCCTTAGCAATCCATCGAGCGCGAATATATCCTCGCTTGTCGATCAGAAATTCCGTGTGCTTGGGAAGCAAAGCTTCGGGGGAGTTGCCGTCGGTTTCGAAGGACTGGCCAAAAAGTGAATAGGTTCGAAAGATCTCATCATTGCCCTCGGTCACGATCGGTAACTGGGAAGCAGTGCCGATGACTGTACTCGTATGGGTTGCGGCGTCCTGGGGAACCAAAATAATTTCAACGCCTGCGCTTGTAAGTCTTGCCGCCATTTTTTCGAGTTGCTCCAAACGATCTCTGGATTCGGGCAGGGAAACAATAACGAGTAAAACGATCTTTTCACCGCGATGATCCTTTAGCATTTTTGTTTCACCGCGACTGGTCCCATAAGCGAAATCCGGAGCGACCAGCCAGACATCCGTGTCCGAGACTGGCGCGAAGGAGCGGGCCCTCTCGGCATTGGACAAGGCCCGCAAAAAATTAATCAGGTCCCAACGTTCATCGTCGTTGAAGCTCTCCTTGAATCCGGGCATCGCGGTTGTTTTTATTCCGTGACTCAACCACCAGTAGAGGTCGCCTGCGGTGTGACTTGCAGTGTGTCGCGCGGTGAGGTCGGCAGGTTTAGGTTTCAAGTCCGCCGCTGCCGGACCATCCCCGTAACCAGCGATTCCGTGGCAAACGGCGCAACTTTCACCATAAAGCACCATTCCGTTGGCGACTGAAATAGCATTGTAGGCGACCGATGGGCGCGCGTAGGTGGTCGGGTAGGCATCGATCGACAATGCATTTGCTGCGACCAGTATCCCTGTGACGAAACTAATGCCGCCTGCCGCGGTTATCCAGTGTCGGTAGCGACGGGTTAAGAACCCGCACGCAAGCAAAACGATTCCAACGATGGATAATGCACCACCTGCGTTCGCCAGGAATCGAACGTCAGCCGAAGCCGCGAGATTACTCCAGTCTAACCTGAACGAGAACGGCCAATCCGGTTGAACGTGACGGGCCGGCGGAGTGATACCCATGATACCGACGATCAGTAGAATGGCCGCTCCAAGGCTGACCTCCGCCATCACGCCGCAACGGAGTTGAGTTAGCAGCGGAGGGAGCTTCTCGAAGTCATTACGACTGGCAAGGGCGCTCAGCCGTGGTTTCACACGCCAACGGTTTCTACTTGCCAATCCCATTAATGGAATCAGAAGGGCAAGCTTTACCAGCAGGAGATATCCATAGTCTGTGCCGAGTAGCCGTGGAATTTCGCCAACCAAGTACCACGCGTTGAAGAGGCCGGTGATGAGCAAGGTAACGACACTCACAAGACCTACACGCGAGAATCTCGCCGTGGCTTCCTTAGCGATAAGAAGGGTCGAAGGCTCCGGCGTTGATCCAGCCCAACTCAACAACATGGCCAAGGGAATGAGCCCGCCCAGCCACATAGCTGCTGCCAGGAGATGAAGCCCGTCCACAGCGAGCTGAATGAAGAGTGTTACCCCATCCGCGGCTGATGCGTGGCCGGCGGCGGCCATCGCCATCAGTAAAATGGCGCTCAGAATGAAGTTGCCAACGCGAAGCCAAACTGAATTACTTTTTAGCCAACCAAAAAACTCAGCGGACATCATGGCTGCGAGCAGACAGCAGAGTACGATTCGGAAAAGCCAAACTGCTCCGAACCGAGTTCCGGTGAGAAGGTTCATGACGGCGCCAGGATCGAATGATTCCGACAATGATAGACCCGTGGCGCTGGAAATCTTGATGAACAGTCCCAGGATGGTTGTGCCGATTGCCAGTACTAAACCCAAGCAGGCAATTCGGAATTGAGGTTTGTAGAAGGATTGCAAAGGGAGCGACGTTTGCGCTCCCGCGGTCTTGAAGACGGGTCGGTTGATAAGAAGCTCGAAACTGAAGGTTCCAACCAAGAGCAAGACACTAGCCAGGTGGATGCAACGGACCGAAACTTCCAGGCCGCTCATGGTGATCGCTGAGTATCGCGGATAGTAAAGGGAACCTCGTCCTCTACGACATGGCCATCGACCGAAAGCACGCGGAATTTAATCTTATATTGGCCTGGCGCAAGAGAGTTCACTCCCACGGAAATTTTTTTGGCATCATCGCTGCCGACCTCGACGTTGCCGAGATCGACACGCTTACCACTGGAGTCGATCACCCTGAGAGAGGAGAAGCGAGCCTCCACCCTTTCGTTAAACCACAATTGAATCTGAGCCGGTGACTTGAACAGCTGCGCCCGGCGCGCGGGCACGGATTTTACCAGTGAGGCATGAGATGAAACGATCGAAGGGGAAACTAACAATAGACAAAACACCAAGACCCACAGCCTACCCATCACCGGCGGCCCGTTTCGAGCGGGTAACCGCGCTTCACCCAGCCCGGATATCCATCGAGCAAAACGAAGATATTGCGATAGCCGCGAAATCCCAAGAACGCTACCCTTTCCGCGATCTCGTTTAGGGTGCAAGCGCAGTAGAGAACAACCTGTCCGGTCTTGGGTATTTCCTCAAACCGTTTCGGCAAATCCGACATCGGTATGGAGCGTGCTCCCGGTAGTCTGTTCTCTTGGAATTCCCGCACGGGACGGAGATCGACAAGTACGAGCTTGGCTCCCGATTCCACAAGCCGTTTCACCCGTTCGGCCGGAATCGTGTCGATGCTGTCTTCCACACCATGGCCGGCAAGCAGGACGGCTGGAAACGCGAAAATCAGCGAGGACAGGAGAAAAGAAACAGTTGCTCGCGCCTTAGTTCTCCTGCCGTTTGTCATATTTGACGATGACGTTTTTGTTGTCCGGTGTCCAGGACACGATTCCTTTAGTTCCCGGTGTGTAACGCATTATCCATAATCCTCCTCCAGGGTCGGAAGAGCTGGCGAATACCAGTCCGTTGTCGTGCACAAACACATCGTCTGCATGGCCGGCTTCTGAGTTGACCCGCCGAAACGCCGGCGGGACAAAATGGCCGACCGCCTTCGGTTGATGCGGATCTGAGATATCGACGGCCCAAAATCCAGAATTTTCCCAGGCGCTGAAAACAATATTTCCCTTGATCATGCGTTCGACATCGTGAATACCGAAGCGCCGGCCCGGGCGATCGGGAGGGCAAAACCGGTTTAAGGGCAGCCTGAAAGTGGAAATTTGAACAGGATTTTTCTCGTTGCGGACGTCCAGGACATGCATGTAGCCGAAAGGACAATTTTCCGGACGAACCAATTCATCGCCGGCGATGATAATATCAGGTCTGCCGCCGTGAGGCGGGATGACGATACCGATGCTGTGCGTGTTTCCTTCCTCGGGCGGCGACCATTTGATCTGGCTGATCATAGTCGGCTTGCGTACGTCGCTGATATCGAGAATGATTACACCTTGGTCGCGATAGGCGAGATAGGCGCGATCTTTGTAGGTCGTAATATCATGCAGCGCGACCCATATCTTGGGCAGTCCTTCCCGTAGTCCCCGGTCAGGTTCGACCCAGTCTTCACCCGGTTTTTCTCCGCCCGCAGTCCACTGCCCAGGAAACCACCAGCGTGCAGCCTCTTTCGGATTGGCGGGGTCGTTAATGTCGATAATCATCAGAATGTTGTCATGGTAACCTTCCTTGGTAGTGGCAATGAATGCGAATTTTCCTTGCTTTGGATCCTCATGAAGCCAGAAGCCATGAACACCGCGGCGCGGCGCGACATCGGTTTTGAAAAAGGCCGTTTCGCGCGGCTTGGCCGGATCGCTGATATCGTAGAGTCGAATGCCGCCATCCCAGGACTTGATCTTTTCGTCGCGCACTCCGTCTTGGTTTATGACTAGAATATTGCCCAAGACGTCAATGTACTGGCTCTGAACGCTGGGATCGTTTTTGACTTTCGAGATCACTCGTGGTTTCGCCGGATCGCTGACATCTACGATGCTGAAGCCCTGATAATTCGATACGTAGGCGTATTTGCCGTCTTTGCTTACACGAAACTCAGCGGCTTGGTCCCAGCCGTCGAGATCGCTATAAGAAAGGATAGTGAAATTTTCCATCTCCCCGTAGCTTGGTTGTCGCTCCTTCGCGCCGCCGAGGATGGGAGTCTGAGGCTGGCTCATAGCTGAGTCCGTCAGGACTAAGAAAATCACGGCCAAAAGAAATAATGCGCGAAAATACATTCTCGATGTCATTGAGATAGCCTCCCTTTGATGGCGTTTTTTATACTATATTTTTCCCAAGCTTCACACAGGAATTCGATTTGCCGTTCTGCTTGTGTGAGCCTTCACCGCTATTGCTGATCGAGGATCTTTTTTACCAGTGGGATGACTTCCGGAGGTTGATCCATGACTTCCTTAACTATGGCCTCGATCTCCTCACCCGTTGATGGTTCCATATCCAACCTGGATTTGATGACTTCCGCTATGAGGTCGGAATCCTTCAGAGCCTTATTGTAGGCTTCACGCAGAATTTTCACTCTGTCTGCAGGAACTCCCGGGGGCGCAATCATGGGGCGACCCAACTCATCGCCGCTGAGGATGACCTGCGCGAGACGGCGGCCAGCCTCCGGTGTTTTGTAGCGATCCATGAGCTCATAAATCGTCGCCACTTCCGCGAGGCGCGGATCACGCTTCTTTCCCGCTTGCACGAGATGCCGGTCAAAACCTTTCTTATCCCACGTGACAAAAGGTTCTCGGCTGAAATGAACCGTGATCCGCGTGGCGCGGCATATGACTTCGTTTCGCTCCATCGCGAGGTCGACTTCGCTGCCTCCCGGGTATCCCAACACTCTAATAAACCTTGCGCCGATGGTCTCTTCCAAAAGTCGCGTTAATAAAGCGGTTTGGTCGGTGGCGCCGGAACCACCGCACTTGGGCGGTTCTTTAGCTTTCAGGATGTCCTCCATCGTTCTGTAAGGTGAATCAGAGCGGATATAAAGCATCATTTGTCCCTTTTCCTGCGAGCCAAGCCAGTTGAATTTTCTTACGTCGTATTTCACCTCTGGGACGCCGACTAGTTGCTGCAAATACATGAAGGTCTGAAACATACCGATGGTCAAACCGTCGGGTTTGGCCAACCCGTAAAGATAATTAGTTGCGATCATCGAACCACCGCCGGGCATGTTCTGAGCAACGAGATTAGGATTGCCGGGTATGTACTTGCCCAAGTGCTGGGCAAAAAGACGACCCCAGCGATCATATAAACCGCCCGGTGCCGATCCGATGACGACTTGAATGGTTTTGTTCTGATAAAAGGGAGTTTGTCCTGGCGCTTGCGCAGATTGGAGAAGAATCGCTAAGAGACCCAATAGGACAGCCAATGGAGTTTTTCTCATGCTCATCGATCCTCGGAAAATGAGTCCCTAGGTTATCGGCGTTCAAGAAGCTGCATACTCTATGCAAATTCGGTTGTCTATCGATTTGTTGTGAAAATCTTCAGAATATGCGTGCACTCTGGCTTGACAGTCTTCGGTTCCATGTTAACCTACACCCCCATTAGGTTAGCACTGATTTAGGAGGTGTCATGGCGAAGGGTTTCAAGATCCGTGGATTTTTTCTTATTGGGGTTTATATCACTACCCTGGTTTGGACTGCTTCAGCGATTGCTCAGAGTGATTTCTACAAGGGTAAAACCATCACGGTTTACATCGGCACAACGCCGGGCGCGCTTTACGACCAGTGGTCGCGTCTGTTGGCGCAATACATGCCCAAACATATTCCAGGCAAGCCGGACATGATCTCGCAGAATATGCCGGGCGCTGGCCACAAGATTGCGGCGAACTATGTTTATAACAAGACCAAGCCGGACGGTTTGAGTCTCATTGGCTCGATAGTGCCATCGCTCTATTTCGACCAACTGATCGGTCGACCGGAAGTCCAGTACGATTGGGCGAAATTTGTCTGGATCGGGTCGCCGGTGCAAGGGGAGTCACAGATGTATATGCGTGCCGACACGCCGTATAAAACCATAGACGATGTTCGGAATGCCAAGGAGGCGCCGCGGTGCGGGGCCCAGGGAACATCGGATTCGGCGTACTACTTGCCGAAGCTATTTGACGATACCCTCGGCACAAAATTCAATCTCGTCACCGGCTACCCAGGCGGGCCGGAGATCGATCTTGCCGTCGAGCGTGGCGAGATTCATTGCCGCGCTTTTACCATTGAAGCGTTCTTATCGCGCGAGCCATATCACACCTGGCGAAAGAGTGGCTTCGTGCGCAATATTATTCAGACAGGGCGCAAGCGAGATGTGAAGCTGCCCGAAACACCGACGATCTGGGAGTTGATGGACCGGTATAAAACTCCGGACGCGAGCCGGCGTCTCGCCACGGTGGTTCTCGCGGCAGGCGCTTTAGGCCGGCCGATGCTGGGCACGCCGGGGACTCCGCCGGAACGAGTCAAGATTCTGCGCGACGCTTTCAACGCGACCATGAAGGATCCAGAATTTCTCGCCGATCTCGAAAAGCGGCAATACGACCTGGACCCAGTGCCTGGAGAAGAGCTTGAGAAAATCGCCAAGGAGGCGATGAGCCAAACGCCGGATACGGTTGCGAGGATGAAAAAGCTCTTGGGTGGGTGAGCACAGGTCAAGACAGTCAACGGTTAAGTGTCCGCCGGCCATCATGCTGCAAAGTATGGCGGCCGTTCTTTTATTTCGGATTCCGCAGTTAAACCGAAAATGCCGGGAGCAAGGCGGAATCCTGGAGCAGCGAAGGCGTCCGACTGTGAAGTTTCAAAGTCATTTTGCGCTCTCGTACGTCGCTGCTAAGAGGCTTAACATCCCCTCGAAGCACCGCTGATCGATGTCTGCTCGGAGGCTGAAACGCATCGACTTTGCTGCGGAAGGGTTTCGCCTTGCGCTTTCTGTCGATCGCAACTGCGGAATCCGGGTTTATTTCGGCCTTACCGGTAAAGCCCGTCGATGTAGCCGGAGCGATCGAATTCCTCGAGAAAGCTCGCCTCGATGAACTCCGTTGGATTCGCTGTTTTGGCTGCGGGTATTCTGTCGCTTACGTCTTTGAAGATCGTCTTGAAACCTTCCACAGAAGGGTAGGGCTTGGGTCTTACGATTTCCCGCAAGGTCTCATAGGCTTCATCCAGTTGCTTCTCATCTGTAGTCTTTCGGTATTTCGCAAACGCGCGTTTGGAAACTTCCGGGTTCGTCCTAACGAGATGGATTGATTCTAGGTAGGCTTTTACCATGCGTCTTACTAGATCGCGGTTTTTTGCGATTTGGCGCTGCGTCGTGACCAGCCCGGTCCCTTGATATGCGACATTCAGCTCGCGCATGTTGAAGAGAATTTTCATCCCGGCTTTAGCTGCCGCTAAATGGTCGGGAGGTGAAAAGCTCGAAGCGTCAATGGATCCGCCAACTAGAGCGACAACGCGTGCGGGCGTATCGCCGATCTGCAAGAAGGTGACATCTTTCTCAGCGAGACCGAATCTCGGCAGTAAGTTGAGCACGCGCATGTGGGAGGCGGCGCCGAAGCGGGAGATGCCGATACGTTTGCTTTTGAGCTCCTCGATGGATTTGATATTGGCTCGCGCCACGATTCGATCGTCCAGATAGTCTTGAACGCTGGCCAGCATCACGGGATCGCCGCCTTGAAGGCGTGCTGGAGACATGAGCGCGCCGGTCATCTGCGCGAATTGAATCTCGCCGGACAACAACGACGGTAGCGATATATTGCCGGGCATGTAGACGATCTCCAGATCCAGGTTGTTCTTCTTGAATAGGTTGCTGGTGTCTGCCACCCAGAGGACACCGTGGTTGGGAGTCGGAGACGTGTAACCGATTCTAACTTTGTCAGCTGCTCTACAGGGGGGTTGAATAACCACGGCTGCAATGAATACAGCCAGCCAAAAGTTTACGGTTCTCAACGATGAGCCGCGGCGTGACAACATGATAGTCTCCCCAAGGCAGTTATTTGTTGCTTCGATCATCTGGGATATGCTTCTGACACTGAACTTATTGACGAGGTCATAAGTTATGTCGGCAACCTCGGTTTTCAGAACCGCGGGACGAGCCCTTCCAAGCACGGGCAATAGGTCTGTGACTTGTAGGCCCCGCCAGATCCGCTCCAAAGGGTGGTCATTCCGACGGCCAGGGCCTGAACGCTTTCTTTAGATTCGAGTTCCCGCGCTTTCCACGGCTCATCCCTTAGTTGTCTATGTTTACTAACCAATGAACTTGTTAATAGTTCTACGGGGCAGTGGCGGTCAAGAGAATTATTGTGATAAAGAGTCCTGCTATGCAAAACAAAATCACCAGTCGATTTGCGGAACTTTTGAAAAGACCCGAGTTGCTCGTCATGTCGGGCGGTTTTAGCCCGCTTCACGCGCGTATGTCTGAGGTGGTCGGCTATGAAGCCTTCTTCATGTCCGGCTCTCAGGTAGCCGCATACGTCTACGGTTATCCGGACGTGGGTTTGCTTGGCTTGAGCGAAATGGTTGAGTCGGTGCGGCGGATCGCCAATGTCACCGATATTCCCGTGTTTGCTGACGCGGATACGGGCTATGGCAACGCGGTTAATGTTCACTATACGGTCAAGGAATACATTCGCGCGGGAGCAGCGGGACTGCACGTCGAAGATCAGGAAGCGCCGAAAAAGTCCGGAACCCTTTCGGGCCGGCGTTTGATTTCTCGCGATGAAGCCGTCGGCAAATACAAAGCCGCGGTGGCGGCGAAAAAAGAGTTGGATGCCGACTTCGTCATCTGCGCCCGCTGCGACTCGATTGGCTCTGAAGGCGGAAACTTCGAAGACGCGATTCAACGAAGTATCGCTTATGTGAGAGAAGCGGGGGTCGATGCCATCTGGGTGAACACGCTTACCAAGCGAGAAGAGATTGAAGAAGCTTGCCGGCGCATTCCTGCGCCCGTGATCGCTCCTTATTACGGTCCACGGCCGTCACCGACATTCGAGGAATTTCAGCAACTCGGCGCTGCGGCGGTCTTATATCCAAGTCTTACGACCGCGAACGGATTGCAGGCGACCTGGGAAGTGCTCCACGAATTCAAACAACGCGGCCCGGTGGTGCTCGATGAATGGAACAAAAAAGCTCAGTCTTCGAGCTGGGGTATGGTGCCGCGCACGCAAGACCCGATCTTGCCCGCTGACAAGATTCGCAAGCTGGAAGACGAATTCATTCCCAAAGAGCTGCAACGCGACTACGACAAAACCTTTGGACACAACCGGCACTGACATAACAGCGCGGCAGCAAGAGCGATCTCCCCAGGTAGATCTTTCAAGCGGTTTTTACCCAATCCTTGCATGTTCCGGATGCTTTATTTAGTTGACAACTCCTTTCCGAATACCCGATATTAGGCGCAATCTGCTAGGGCTTGAAGCCAGGGCCGTACGTTCTTATCACCTTTCACCGACTCGAGTTCGTTCGGTCGCTAAGCCAGCGCGGCAACACTTCAGCCCCATCCTATGGGAAACACAAAGACTGGAATCTTCATTAGCTACCGCCGTGTGGATAGCGCCGGGCAAGCCGGCCGGCTAGCTGATCATTTGAAATCCCAGTTTGGCGGTGTCTTTCTCGATGTGGACTCCATCAAACCAGGTATCGATTTCCAAGCTGCTATACGCGAAACCCTGAGCGAGTGTGGCGCCGTCCTTGTGCTCATAGGAAAGAGGTGGTCCGAGCGTGACAGTGGTATGCCATCTTTCGGGGACGATCGTGATGTCATCACCCAAGAGGTTCACACGGCGATTGATCTTGGGGTTGCTTTGATCCCGGTCCTGGTCGATGGAGCGTCGATGCCAACGGAGGCGGCGTTGCCGCCTCGTTTCCAGTCCCTTTCGAAACTCAACGCAATTGAGTTGCGTCACGCATCGTTTGATCGGGATATGGTGGCGTTGAGCGAGTCTCTTTGGGAAATACTGGGTGGGACAAAGCCTAACGCATTCGAAAAACTGGTGGGGAAAATTTACGGCCCAATGCTCGGAGGGTCATATGGCGGGCTGCGTAATGCCTTCGTGTGGCTTGCGGTGGGAGGCGCGGTCCTGGGCGTACTCGAACTAGCTATAGGGTTGCTGCAGGCGACAAATGGGGGCATTCGAGCGCTCATTTCCGAGTCGCTCTTCGACCCGGAAATGTCTCGCCTCTCCGCCGTCGGGACTTGGGCTTTTGGAGGCGTGATCTTTGGATTGTTGGGTCGACGTTCAGTAAAATGGTGGCGATGGTCGAATCTTGCCATCGTAGTTTCATCAGTCTGCCTCCTCGTCTGTGGCATTTTGGTAGTTCTGTACATAACACAGATACCGGGAAGTCATGCCACGGACCTATTTGATCCAAAGATGCAACGCGTTGTTCCTCAATAAATAGGTTTTACACCAGGAGACCTGCCTAGTCCCGTTGAGCCGTTCCGATCTTGCCGTGACATTTCAAGTGGCTAACGTGCCCGGTCTGGGTTGGAGCCGGACTCCGGAACAGCGGGGATGACACCGAGCTGCTGCATCATGCTCAAGGTGTCCAAGAGAATACGGGTCGACTGCACCTTGCCGTCCTCAAATCGATCAATGACCATTCCCCAGATTCGGATAGCACGGTTCGTAGCAGGAATGCCTAAGAACTCGCCGTGATGCGTGCCTGACCAGATAAAGCGGGTGAGCACTTTGTTTCCCTCCGCAATTTGTTCTTCGACGCTCCATTTTGAATCCGGAAAGGCATGTCGAAATCGGGTAAGTGTTTCTTTGAGCCCTTGAAGTCCAGGGCCCTGTCCGGGAAACGGAACTTCCTCCACGACGTCGTCGTGAAAATAGTTGCCGGTCGCCTTAATCTCACCCGCTGTGAGAACCGTGTCGATAAACTCTCGGATATGGGCCTTGTTGTCCTCGGACATAATACCTCCATTGGTGGAGTTCACGTAAGCAGTTTGCGCAAAAAGACTACACGCTCAGTCTCCTGAAAACCAACGCGCGGTATATCGTGTGCCTAGTTTCGTTTTCAATCGCGGCATCCGAGGCGATTCGCGACAACCTTTGTTGATAGCCCAGCGTTCTGCCGCGGCAACCAGCGCCCGAGCGGTGCCCATTCGTCTTGCCTCTGGTACAACATAGATACCTTCGAGAAACGCCACCGACGAGGAGCTTGTCCCGTTGACGTAATCCGTCCGTATCGCGACCTCAACAAAGCCAACCGTTTGGCTTGTGCCTGTATAAGCAACGAACTGAACAAAGCGCTCGGGTCGCGCACAAAATGACGACATTTCGTTTAGATGATCTTCAAGCAGGCAATGCGGCCAGAGTTGCTGGCGCAAATCAAGCCAGCCTTTCTGTTCGACCGAAGTGCATTGTTCAATCACAACGCTCAACGTATGCCTTTTACCGTTAAAATTTGGAAGCAATCAAGTTACCGAGAGCTCGTCAAAGGAGCGACTACAATAGGCAGCAAGGCAGTGAAAAAGGCGCTGCCGGTACCGTCGAGCCAAGGTCACGTGGGAAGGTGGCGGGTCAACCCTCTACAATCTTGCCACAATGAGGTGGACTGTGACGTGCGGGTCAAGGGCAAGTGAGCCCTCTACCGTTTTGCTGTTTCAGCCAGTTGCTGTTCAAGCCTCAGTTGCGCTGCCCGTGCGCAGCCCTGCATTACTTGGAAATAGCGCTGGACCCAATCGGTCCCGAGTTCGTATGGATGCGGACCCTCACCGCGTCCAGCGAGCATTCTGTTTTTGTTGACCGCATTGTCGAACTCCGAATGATTGGAGAGCAGGACCGTGGCACCCGTGGCGGCGGCTTTTGCAGCTATGTGCTTCTGTGAGTCGATGTAGGCCTGAAAATTTTTGATGCCTGGATCCGGCGTATTGTTTACAAAATTGAAAGCGGTGCCGCCCGAATACGCAACGTTGACCGGCCGGCCGCGGTCTGACACGGTAAAAGTGTAGGACAGCGTACCTGGCGTGTGGCCAGGGGTGAGCCAGATAGTCACGGTTGTATCGCCGAGCGTTATCTTCATGCCGTCGGTGGCGACGATATCGCGTTTCGGTGCCATCGTCTTGTAGCGGTTCGGAAACTTCTCGACCAGATCCCAATCGGGTCCACCCATAACAATTCGCGCGCCGTACCGTGTCTGCAGCATCTCGGCGCCACCGATGTGGTCACCATGAGCGTGGGAGATAATAACATACTTGATGTTCCTCGGGTCGAGACCGAGCTTCTTCATCCCACCGATGATCAGTTCCTCAGAGTTGTAGGGATAGATCGTGTCGATCAGGATAATCCCTTCCTTCGTCGTCAAGGCCCAGGCCGAGTGCAGCTTGCCGCCGACGAAGTAAAGATTGTCAAAGACTTTGGCGGGCTCGGCGTACCAGGTGTTGCGCGCCGGGACACTAGCGGGGTTCGTGACATAGCCCGGCGCATTGTCGCTGGTGTTTTCTCCGCCGCTCTGAGGTAACAGGCACGTCCGGACCAAAGTGCCTTGAAACTCAAAGCCCGCTGCAGTCTTCGCCGACTCCAGCGCGGCCTGAATCTCCGTCTCAAAGTTCCTTTTGGCCGGCGCCTCCTGCGCCAACACGCCATTGACGCTAAGACCAATAACAATGGCGAGTGCTAGGCACACACTAAACATACGTGACTTCATGAATGCCTCCACTTGAACATTCTCGTACACGATTAGAAAAACTCTGCGGGATTTGGGTCTCGAGTGTGTGCGAGAAACATGATTGCTCATACTTCGCTTTCTAGTATCTCCAATCCGTCGAGACGGTCTATCAAATAGAGCAGGCCATTGTCGGCGCGGAAGACATCGTTGCTCTTGACCGTCTTTTGGCCCCGTCCCGGTTCGGGGACATAGTAACCACTCTCGGTTGGGAGATAGGGATTGCTGATGTCGACAACCCGCAAGCCTCCGCTGAACCAGGTGACAAACATCTTGTTGTCGTAGACCTGCTCAGCGGGTTGGTGCGCGCCGTATTGATGGCCCGGTGCGATGCTGTGCGCTTCCGCGGTATTAAATGTCGCAATCGGCACCGGCCGCGTCTCGTCGGTGATGTCGACTATCCACATGAAAGCAAACGGAGTCGGTGAGCGCTTGCCGGCTTCCTCGTCGGAAACGACCATCACGTCGCGGTTCATGAGTTTCCAAGGGATCGGCAGGGTCGTGTGGATCGGCGAGGGGTAGGGCGGCGACCAGTTGAGGCCGCCGACAAATTTTGGCCGCGCCATGTCGGTAATATCGAGAATCACGAAACCGCCGTGCCAGTAGCTCGTATATAGCCGATCGCCGCGCCGGATCGGATGGTGGCACTGATGCTCAGTGCCTTCCCAGGTCGGTGTCTCGCCGCCGCCAATCCACTGACCCGGCATCCACCACCGGCCCACTTCTTCCGGCCGCGCGGGATCTTTTAGATCCAGGATCATCGGGATGCGTCCGATGTATCCCTCGATATGCGCCGAAATATAGGCGTAACGGCCGTCGAAGGTAAATCGGTGCACGCCCCCGTTGGTTTGAAAAAAGGCGATCTCTTTAGGCTTATCACGAGTGGAAATATCGTAAACTTTAAGTCCCGTCGGTTGCTTTTCTTTGCTGCGATATCGTTCTAGGTTCACCAACATGACATCACCGCTCACTCGCACCTTGTGCGAATGCACGCCCTGCGGGATTTCAATCTCAGCGATTATCTTTGGATGCTTGGGATCTTTCACATCGAGGATCGTCGTCCCATGGGGTGGGTCCATGTGGCCGACGAAGGCGTAGCCGTTCTCGACTACGATTTGCCCGCCGCCTGCAACATCCGTGCGTCCGATTTGCTTTACATTTTTGCGGATTCCAAACTGAGGTGCGTTACCGTTTCCTTGACTCATAAAATCTTTCTCCAGTTTCAAGTTGAGTAGGTTCTTCTACCAAGCCGGAGGCGATGCGGTCAATTAAATAATGCGACTATCGGGGAACGAAAATCTCAGAGCCGAAGACTTCGCAATGATGGCGGGAGCTTTCAGTAATTGGCTAACTCTCAGGTCGTTTCGGGGGTAGGCGAGTGCAGCGCTGGTGCTAGTCGGAAGGCCACTACGATGTCGACATCGGGGTTTAAACGGACCACCTCCTCGGTGACCGCCTCGCGGACCTTGTCCATGTCCTGAAGCGATTCTGTAGGGTCCTCGAAGAACGATACCATCACAAATACCCGCCGCCCCGCCTTGCGCACCCGGACCCATTCCACGCCCTTGAGGTGGAAGTGCTCGGCCACGGCAGCCGCCGATTCCTCCACAGCGTTGACCGCCCCGGCATAGGGGTTGGCGTCGACCAGATCGCCGATGCTCTCGCGTAGAATGTCGTACGGCTTCTTGAGAAAGAACAACGACAGCACGATGCACACGGCGGGATCGATGTAGGCGGTGGCCGCGATCTTTCCAATGCGACCAAGGAAGATGCTAACCACGAACGCTGCACATACGCCAAGGGCGAGCCAACCGTCGATGATCCAAAGATCGGCGTCGGCCTGGACGATCGGCGAGCCGGCGCGTTTGCCGACGCCCCGCATCCAGACTCCGAAGATCATGCAGATGAAAAAACTTGCCGCGGAATAGATCACGACCAAGTGCGCGTCTTCGACTGGGTCGGGGTGTAGGATATCGCGCGCGGAGTAGAGGATGGCGCCAGTGCATACCCCGGTCACGAGAATGCCTTCCACCGCAGTCATGAGCGGCTCGTATTTCGCGTAGCCGAACTGATAGCGCTGGTTGGCCGGTTCGCCAATCTTGCGTGCGACGAAGATGGCCAGGAATGCCACCACGATATCCACGATCGCAGACATCGCTTCTAAGGTCATCGTCTCCGAGTCGGAATAGATTGCGATGAGCATAGCGCCCGCTGCGAACAGGATGACGAGAAGGAGCGACAGCCGCAGCGCGAGAATCTCTTGCGACTTGGCGCGATCACTCATGGTATATCCTTGGCCGTTGGGCACGCCGGGCGGCGATGACTATTCCACGCTACGTGGTGTCTTTTTGCTCGAACATGAGGACCGAGTGGATCTTCCAAACGAACTCCATGCGCGGATTGCCAAGGCGGCATCGAAGTTCCTTGCACAATGAGTTACGGTCAGCCGAACCTTGTGGATCTTTTGGACCACCGCTTCTTCTCGGCTGTTGCAGAATAATTCCACCACCATACCGCTCCGGATTTTGGTTGCCGCCACCAGAGAGCACGCCACCGAATGTGCTGGCGTCTTACGGCTATCCGGACTGAAAGCTACTCTCGAAACAGCGAAATGACAAGAAGATTGGGATGAGCCTAGGCGGCTTTTCTTGACCATGGCGACGCGGGGTGTTGGAACTGTGATCTGGGGTCTGTGGTCTTCGCGAACATAGTTAGCGGTCTGACACGAGCTACGTTTTGTTGTCTTTCTGTGAAATGATGGTGTCCCATTGATCTGCTATGGGAACTTAGAAATCTCTCCATGACGCGCCGCGCAACTGTCATCGGCATTGGCGAGATCCTGTGGGACGTGTTTCCCGATGGCCCTCGCTTTGGTGGAGCGCCCGCCAACTTCGCCTGCAGCGTCGCAGAGCTTGCCCGAGACCGAATCGACGTGTACGCGGCAGGTGCTGTCGGTGGCGATGGTCTGGGGCGCAATGCCATTGAAGTGCTCCGTGGACGTGGCGTCGACACGAGTTGCGTCGCAATTGTTGATCGTCCCACCGGACAGGTCCGTGTCACACTCGATGCTGCAGGCCGAGCGAGTTACGAGTTTGCCGCCGACGCAGCATGGGATAATCTCGCATGGTCTGATGGATTAGAACAGCTCGCGGCTCACGCCGATGCGGTCTGTTTCAGCACCTTAGGACAGCGGAGCGAAATCTCGCGGGAGACGATGCAGCGATTTGTGCAGGCGATGCCCGTCGCATGTTTCCGCGTGCTGGACATCAATCTTCGGCCGCCGTTTTGGAATGAAGAAATCGTGCTTCAGTCCTTGCAGTTGGCGAATGTGCTGAAGCTAAACGACGCCGAGCTTTCGGTTCTCGCCGATATGCTGTGCTGGAGTGGCGCGGACTTTGAACTATTGCAGCGGCTTATTGACAGGTTTTCACTGCAACTAGTGGCCCTCACCCGCGGTGCCGCTGGCGCAATGCTATTGAGCAGGTCGGGGGAACAAAGCGATCTGCCGGGGCAACCTACCGTCGTCGTGGACACCGTCGGAGCGGGGGATTCATTTACGGCGGCTCTGGTTATCGGACTGCTGAGCGGCCTTTCGCTCGCGAAGATCAATGCTTGGGGAAACCGGGTAGCGGCATTCGTGTCCTCTCAAGCGGGAGCGACGCCTCAGATTCCTAACTACCTCCATCACCCTTAGTAGTGTCGTCGTTTCCGGTCGTTTACGGAACAAGCCGACGCTGAGGGTCTCACGTACGGATACGACGAAACGTCAGGTTTACCCGGGGCCCGCATGGACGGGTTTCCTTGTCGATCCCATGCTTCCAGTAGCGCTGCGTCTCTCCCCTCATCAAGAGCAGGCTGCCGGATGCAAGCTTCAGGCGAACCGGCTTCAAAGCCTTCGCTCTCTTGTGCTTTAAAACGAAGATCCGTTCTTCGCCCAAACTTAAGGAAGCAAGGATCGGTCGCTCTCCCAGCTCCGGCTCGTCGTCGCTATGCAACCCCATGCTATCCCGTTGATCCCGGTAGTAATTGAGCAGAACGCTGTTGAAATCTGTACCCGCGACCGCTTCAATACGGCTCTTTATATCCAGTAACGTGTGCGTCCAGGCCAACGGTTCCAATTGAATGCCGGAGTATGTATAGATCATGCCGACGTCGCCATACCAGGCGATCAACCGAGGTTGCGGGTAAGTTTTGCCCCAAACAACAATGTTCTCTGCTCGCCAAGGAACTTCATCAATGAGTTGATTCATGACGACATGATGCGGTTGCGCGAGGGGGAGATGGCACAGGTAGTACACCTCAGCGTCTTGCATGGGAATAGGCGCAAGCGCCTCCTGCGCTGGAAATAGATCGGCGGTCACTAAAGAAAGGCCAGAAAGGCCTGGTTACTCGTTCGGCATCAACAGTTGTAGACGATGGCCGTCCGGATCGGAAAAGTAAATGCAAGTGGGATCCCCCGGCCGGCCGTTGACCTTGATGCCCGCGTTCTCCAGTGTTGCCTTTGCGTGTGCCAATTCCCCGGAGGCGAGCCGTAGCGCCATGTGATTTACTTCGCTGCCCGCATGAACTTCTTTTCCGTCTTCGACTTCAAAGAGCGCCACACTCTGGCGGCCGCACTTGAGGAAGCACTGCCAATCGCTCTCATGATCGATATCCATGCCGAGGAAATCAATGTAAAACTTCTTTGATCGGGCAAGATCCTTGACGTGGAATACCACGTGGTCGATGCCAGTAACCTGGAATGGTGACTTCATAACGTACCTCCTATGAGAAACCTTTCAAATCCGAAATCCGAATATCCAAACCCGAAACAAACTGTAACGCTTATTCCACAACCGCGATGGCTTGAATCTCGACCATCATCTCAGGCCGCGCCAGTTCCTTGATGCCGATCAGGGCGCTGGCTGGATAACGGCCTTCCTGGAAAAATTCTTTGCGTAGTTGCGTGAAACGGGTGCCATTGGCCATGTCGGTAATGAACACGGTCATGGTTACGATGTCGTCCAGCTTGCCGCCGGCCTTTTCCAATGTTTGCCGTATGCGCTCGAAACTCAGCCGGACTTGCCCGTCGAAATCACCGGCGTAACTCTTACCGGCTTCGTCCTGGAAGGCTCCGTAGCCAGCTAAATAGATTGTCGTGCCACCGCCAACTTTGACTGCAGGTGAGTAAGCGCGCTCGCGCTGGCGAGTGTCACCCGACAGAAATTCTCGCTTTGCCATGGTTTCTTCTCCTATTTAAGAAACAACTTCTGATACTCTTGGGTTTTTTCCGCAAATCCTTTGGCATCGAAATCGTCTGCCTCAACCGCTTGTATTTTGTCGGCATCTGCCAGCGGCGGATGGATGCCTTTGCGGTTGACGAACTCGCCCATCTTGGCCAGGATTCTCATGCTTTCATCACCAAGGAAAAAATCGATGAATGCCTTGCCGCCGTTGGGACGCGGGGCTTTGTTGCTTAGCGCCAGATACTGGCCGATGCTCAGCATTTTGCCGAGCCTCACATAATCCACCGGCGCTCCTTTCTCGCTGTAGGTGACAACATATCTCACAAGGCTAATGGCGATGGGCGTTTCGCCGGTCGAAACTCGCTCGGCTGAAGGCGCGAAGGACTCTACCAACAAAGGTTTCGTCGCGCCCAGATCCCGAGCAAACTTGTCGGCTTTCTCCTTTCCCATGATCTTATACAAACTTCCCAGCCACTGGATCGTGGTCGTGTGTTGTGTCGGGTCAGGCATCACTAACTTGCCCTTATACTTGGGGTTCAATAGATCTTCGAGAGATTTGGGTGCGTCCCCCGTCTTGATTTCCCCTTTGTTGTAGATGATGCCGATGGGCGTGTTGCGGTACACCGGACCGAGGCCGGGATCGATCAGATCCTTCGGAAATGCGTTGGCCGCCGGCGAAACGTACTTAGCAAAGGCGCTTTCCTTTTTCATGACGTAGATCGCGCCGCTATTGTTCACCATGACGTCGAAAGCGGGTTTCCCGGCGCGCAGCTCGGCCAAGGCGCGATCCATTACTTTTGTCGCGGAGGCGCGCCAGTACTCTACGGTGAGGCCGGTTTTTTTGGTGAACGCTTCGATGATAGGCTCGACGGTGTTGGATTCCAGTGAGCCGTAGGCGACGATCTTGCCGCCTTCTTTTTTTGCGGCCTCAATGAGTTTTGCGTCCTGGGCCCAAACACCCGACACAGCAAACAGTCCGAAAACCACGGCACAGGCGATCACTTGGCTCATCGGCGGAAATCCTCTCATGATGAATCCAGAACGATCAAACATGGATCAAGTTCAACGCATTATCTTCGAGAATAAGCTTTTTTTGCTTCGGTGAAATATCCGGGCGCTCGCGAATGCCCTTCACCGTGTTCGGAAAGGTAGAGTCGAAGTGGGGGTAGTCCGTCGCCATGACGACGTGAGTCTCGCCCACTTCCGCGAGCACCAGGGGCAGCCACTTCTCGTCCGCTTCGCAACTGATATAGCAGTTCCGTTTCACGTATTCCGATGGCGGCATATTTAACTGCGGGCACATGCCGTGGTCTTTGATCACTTCATAATCGTCATCCATGCGATGCATCCAGTAGACCAAAAATTCCGCTGTGACCTCGAAGAATGCGACTTTAAGCCGGGGAAATTTTTCAAAAACGCCGCCGAGAACCATAGCCACCAGCGGTGCCACGCAATTGAGCGGCCGGCCAAGAATATGCATGGGGAAAAAATGAGTTTGACGGTTGATCAGCGTGCCTGCGTCACCCAAGGTGCTCGGATGGCAGAAGAGCGGGATGTCGAGCTCCTGCGCTGCTTCGTAGAAGGGGAAAAAGGCCGGATCGTCCATTTGTTTGTCTTTGGTGTAACTGACCAAGTGCGCCGCCTTGAAGCCGAGTTTGTTAACGCAGTGCCTGAGCTCGTTGGGCATCTCCTCGGGACAGCCGGCGGGCATCATCGCCACCGGGAAGAGCTGGTTGCGATAACCGGCGACAAGCTTGTACACCCAGTTGTTGTAGCAGCGACTCACCGCGGCGCCGAGGGCACCTGGATTTTGCGAGGCAATTTCAATCTGGGTCGGAAAAATCAGTTGCAGCTCTAAACCCTCGCGGGCGTTATCCTTCATGCGGTGTTCCATGTCGTAACCGCCGCGCTGCCAGCGCATGACTTCGTTGCCGCGCCGGTTGGCCTCCGGGTTATAGAAGACCTGGTGGGTGATCGGTTTCTTGAAGTTGGCGTTAGCCACAGGATCTTCCATCGGCGAAAGCTGGTGCTCAAACTTTGAATAAAAGTATTGGCCATCGCCTATGCGTTTGGGCCTGTACTGCGTGAAGGGTTCTTCCAGCTGGTAAATTTCATCCAACAGCCAGCCGTCACGAAGGTGGGAGTCCAAGTCAATGATCGCCATGATGGCCCTTTCTATACGAGCGGGTTAATGATCGTCCTTGTGTGTTGTTACAAATCGGAGGCTAGTACAGTGAAGGTAGCGCGTCAAGTTGCAGATAAGTTTCGCTTGATTAACAAAGTGGCTTTCCGGGTTGATGTCCGCATAGTATAAGAAGGAGCCGTCGATAAACTCCCCTGGAGGGAAAAAATGACTCTACGAATAGGCACGTCCGAGTACGGCGGAACTTTCTATACTCAGGGTTCGGCCATCGCGGAGCTTTTCAACCGCGGGCGCTCGGAACGGGATCGGTGCGTGGTGCAGACCAGTGATGCCAGCATTCATAATGCAAATTTGCTGGATCGGGGGGAGTTGGAATTCGGTTTCATGGCATCCAATTGGATTGGACGGGCCAGAGACGCAACGCCGCCTTTCACGCGCAGAATCGCGCTGCGCATGGTGGCGCCCGCCAATGCCGGGCCGATGTTCTTCGTAAAGTTGGCGCATTCCCAGATCCGAACTATCGCCGATTTCATAGGGAAGCGCATCGTCATCGGCACCAAAGGCAGCGGTATGGAGCAACACGTCCATACTATCTTTGGTGTTCTCGGGATCTGCTTTGATAGCTTTACACCTGTTCATATGGGCTTCGACGAGGGTGCGGATGCCTTGATCGCGGGCAAAATCGATGCGCAGTTCCAGCCGCCGATTCCGAACCGGGTCATGACGGATCTGAGCCGGCGGGCAGACGTCCGAGTCGTTCCGTACGCGCCGGGCCAGCTCGAGAAGGTCCTAGAAAATGTCCCGTTCTATCGAAGGGTGACGATGCAAAAAGGCGCGTTCCGGGGAGTTGTAGAAGATACCGCTCAACCCGCCGTTATCAATGTTCTGGTCACCCACGAAAGGATCTCTGAGGACATCGTTCACCACATGGCGAAAGCGATCGCGGACAATCTCGATGTGCTTCCGACCATGAATCCACTCTTTAAGGGGCTGAAAGAGCTGTTCGAACCATTGAGAACAAAGGGCGCTGCCGCCTTTGAGTTTGGCGGTGTGGCTCTGCATCCGGGCGCGAATCGGGCGTATAGAGAGTCGGGCTGGTTGAGTAACGACGGCTGAGAAGCGGCAACCGTGCTTCTAAGAAGGGTAACCCGACACCGAGCGAAGTCTATAAAAGTCCGCAGGCGTGTTGAGAATAGACTGGACTTTCTATCTCGCGGCGCGAAGGGACCAACTACCCGAATCGCCGTCTGCGCTCCAGATGCCGCGGATAGCGTCGCGAGCCGCAGTTAAGAATAGCTCGGCGATAGCGGTCTCCCGCCCTTGGGGGAAATCTGCCGTCCAACTGCCGGTGAATTCTTGTTTTTGCCCCTCAATCGTGGCCCGCCAGGTGCCGCTCCACCCGGTAGAAAACTTTTGTGCCGACCAGGTCCCTCGCAAGACAGTCTTGTCGAGGCCCTCGCCCAAGGTCCAGGTGCCTGACGCTTTGTCCGCTGAAGAAGCCGGCTCTACCGTCCAACTGCCTTCAAAAGTGCGCCCGGAGGTGTTGCGAGCGCTCCAACTGGAGCGCTGCGGCTGTTCTTTGAAGGCCTGTTTTAGCTGGTCACCGGGTGAGACATCGATTGCACGTACCCAGCCAACCAAACCTTGTGGTGTCTTGACCATGTACCATGTCTGCTGCCCGACGGCCTCGGCTAAAGGAGTGAGCAGCTGACCTTTCTCCAGTGTGGCGATTTGATCCGATTGAACGTCTTGTTGTGCAAACAAAGCCGCGCTAGCGTCCCGGACCGTCAGGGATGTTGTCGCCTCCCCGGCGTTGCAAAAAGATGGAAACGAAAGGATCAACAGGCAAACTAAGCGCGAAAGCCAACGTGGTGAAACTTGAAGTTGTGTTATAGCCATTCCATAAACCCCCGATCTCAGGACGTCCGCATATTGTTTTCTTGAATTTTAAGGCGCTACCGTGATTCTGTAAACCTTAGCCGAAGCTGGATGTTCTTGACGCGTCCCGCATGTCGGCGCTAGATTCATGTCGTTTTTGGTTTCAGAACAAAAACCTAAAGGAACAGGTGAACCATGGAAAAGGAAGCAAAAGTTTTTAAATATGAGCGGCCGGAATTCGACGGGGTCAAGAAGTCGATGCTGATGTGCAGCACCGATCTGATGAGAGTTCATGTTCAGGTTGTGAAGAGCGGCGGAGAAAATAATCTCCACACGCACACCGGCGAAGATGCTTTCTGGCTCGTGCTTAATGGCGCCGTGAGGTTCTACGGCGAGGGCGATAAGGTAATCGCGGAAATCAAGAAAACCGAAGGTATTCTTATTCCACGGGGCTTCAAATATTGGTTTGAAAGCGCCAGCGATGAGCCGCTGGAAATCATCCGAGTGGCCGCCCGTGATCAGAACACGGAAAACAAGCGGGTTAACATGGCCGCGTTAAAGCCGTGGATGGTGGAATCAAATAGATTTGAATCCTGATAGGCTTTCGACTTCGAGCATTCACTCGGAGCGGCGGTTTGTGATAGGGAGAATGCCGTGCACAAGAGGATCTTTTCCTGGCTTGGCGAAGAATTCATCGAGCTCTCTGGCGAAGCGCGTCCGACAACCTCGATTGAAGAAGAGACGGTTTCTCTATTCCGGAGCTTCGAGCAGGAGCTGAAAGCCCACGGCTTGTCCTTGGAGAACACTGTTCGCACCCGGTAATGGGGGAGGGACAGGGAAGCAAGAAACCTGGGCACCGCTACGCGCTCCAAGATCTTGACCGGCAACGCCAAGGCGGCTAGCTCGAGTTATGTCTCTACGAGCCGTTTCGATTCTGATGCCAGGGTGGCTGTGGACTTACTCGCCACAAGGCCGTCGCGTCCGGCCGCCGAGAGACGGCCGGTAGAATTCCAACCGCCGAGAAACTATCTCTGCTATCTGCGCCAAGATTCTTTTGTCTTTCTATCGGGCTACACCTCGGCTGCGGAAACATTGGAGACTCAAGTAACTGAGGTCATCAAAGCGGTGACGGCTGCGCTAACGGTCGCGGGATCGATGTGGGACCAGTTGGTTAAGATTTCCCTGTTTCTGCACCGTAGCCAGAAGCTTGAGGCGCTCGAGGAGTTGTTGGGGAGGGGACCGGCCTTGCCGGCTAACTGTCAGATAGAGTTTGGCTTCGTCGAAGGATACGCCGGTGACAAAAGCTTGCTCGAGGTCGAAGCGACTGCTCGAATGAAGGGAAACGAGCCGCGTTAAGAGAAAGGGCCGAGCCTTGCATTGCACCAACCCAGACTCTCCCCGCGACTGACCTCTGGACGATCCTCACCCCTTTGACATTTAGCCTGGATATGTCGTTCGTGCGATCGAAGACGTCTTCGGCTTAGGCCGCAGCTAGGGTTTCTTCGGCTCGGTGCGCAACAGCTTCTCTGGCTTCCTTTTCTTCGACTGCGAGCATCGCGAAATTAGCTGCGATCAGACCGCCGATACAGAGACCGGCCGCTAGACCGAAGACTGCTGAAGCTAGTAACGCGAGACCGCCCTCGGTCATTGCATCCGACGCCGCAATCCAGGTTATCGCTGCAGCAAATACCCCGCCGCAAACCAAGCCATGAAGAATATGCTTGTTCATTGTTTACCTCCCGGCGAATGCTGTCGCATCGTGACTTCGCAAACGACAGACCAGCGAAAAATGTGAGCAAACAAGGGCTAATCCCGCGACCAGCATACAAAAATTTTCTTATAGAAGAGAAATGGCTACTAGGTAATTCCAACTCGTAAGAATCAAATCCTGATTCAATCCCAACTGAAGGGTCTCTCAGTTGCAGACGATAAAAACATTCTCTAAGTTAGCGTTGTTGTTGGAGCGTCAAGGAGTAGCGTCGATTGGCAGAAGCGAAATTGATCCTAGAGACGTGAATATTATGCTCGGTGAGTTCAAGGAGGACCGTCCGTAGACAAATATGGAGCAGTTTAGAAAAGAAATCGGCAAGTACGTCGACAAAAGGGAGTCGTCCGGCTTGAACGTTACGTTCACCTGAATTAATAGTGTCAGACAAACAGTTTGGTGTGTAGGTTTATAGACAAGGGTAGAGTGAATGGCCAGCGTGAAGTTCTAAAAAAGGAGATGTGACTATGGCTGCTAACGGTATATCGGTAGTCGATGGTGATGGACATGTGATGGAAGATTGGGAAGCGTTGCTACAGTACATGCCGGAACCGTACATAAAGAGCGGCCGGTTTCGTGGACGAATTTTTCCTCCTTTGGACCACCTTCATTCCGCGAGTCTGTTCCAACTGGTCCCGGGCGCCTTCCGCCAGGTCGGTGTGGATGGCTGGATAGAGTTTATGGACGATGTGGGGATTGAAAGGGCAGTGCTTTACACCACGGGTGGTCTCGCATTCGGCAAGGTCATCACCGGCGAGTTCGCCATCGATGTCGCGCGCGCGTGGAACAACTGGTTTCGTGATACTTATCTAAAGAAAAGCTCGAGATTCCAGGGTCTCGCGTTGATTCCGCTGCAAGAGCCGGAAGAGGCGGTTAAGGAATTGCGCCGAGCCGTCACCGAGTTGGGTTTTTGCGGCGCGATGATACCGTCCACCGGTTTCAAGGGACACCTGGGAGCCAAGGAGTATTGGCCGGTTTATGCCGAAGCCAGCCGTTTAGGTTGCTGCTTGGGCGTCCATGGCGGCGCCCACGAAGGCTTGGGAATGGACTACCTCACTCCCTATGCGCCGATCAATGGGCTCGGCCATCCATTCGGCCAGATGGTTGCCTTCGCGGGCATTATCTTTAACGGCATCCTCGATAAGTTTCCCAACTTACGCATAGGCTTCATGGAAGCGGGAGTCTCGTGGCTGCAGACCTGTCTCGAAAGGTTTGACCGAGGTTGGGAAACTCATATTCAATACGATCCGCGCGGAGAATACATACAGCTCCACCCGGGAGAAACCGTGAGCGCTTACATCCGCCGCCACGTCGAGGCGGGGAGGATATATATCGGTTGTGAGGGAACCGAAAAGGCCCTGCATCGTCTGATCGAGGCCGTAGGGAACAAGCCCTTCATGTTCTCGAGCGATTTTCCTCATGAAGTAAACAACGACTACTGCAAGCACGAAATCGAAGAGATCGTCGAGAACGAGCATCTCACAGATGACGACAAGCACGCGGTTTTGCACCGCAACGCCGAGCGCTTTTATGACCTTCGGCCGCTAGTGTCCTGAATCTGAAATCCGTTAACAAGGTTCATGGCTCAGCGCCAAGCCTTCCGAGCCGTCGGCAATAAGCCTCTACCATCGTGCGGTCTGCAATCGCTAATAGTCCAACGAAAGAAATAAAGGGCCCCATACGACTGACCAAGCACCGAACTGGTCAGTGAAACTTCACATTCAAGTGCCGCCAGCTCTCCACGCTTGGCCGCCGGCTGGCATCCAGTATTTTGTCGGCGAATTTTCTAACTCAGGACACTTGGATACTCGGAGCAGATCACCTCCCCATGCGGAGGCCGGACCTACAATCCATAGAGCGCGCGGGCGTTGTCGCTCAGGATCTTGCGCTTGGTTTCCGGCGCTAGGTCCGTCCTCGCTTTGAAGATTTTAATCGCATCGACGTCGCTCGATATGTCGGTGTGTCCGTAGTCCGTTCCAATCACCAGGCAGTCTTCTCCCGCTTGCTGCACGATGTAAGGCAAGTCGTCAGTGTTTTCGCAGGTAACAAACATGCGGTAATCACGCGTGAAGTTTTCGGGCCACGGGCGTCCCAGGGTTTTAAATCGTTTCCTCGCTTCGAGCATCACCCAGGGCAGCCATTGGGCGCTGGCTTCGATGAAGCCCCAGCGGAGCTTGGGAAACACCTGCGGAATCTCGCTGAGCACAATGTCGTTGAAAGCAGCTACGGTGGGCATTCTGAAGCGGTGCAAAGTGGAGGCGACTCCCACCGGATGGCGATACAAATCACAGAGCCAGGCATTGCCGTTGGCGATGTGTATGGCAATGGCCATATCCAGGCGGCTTGCCTCCTCGTAAATCGGATAGAAATAGGAGTCTACGAGCAAGCGATTCCCCTCGACGGGGCGCATCAGGACGGCGCAAGC